>UOGJ01000150.1_pt1 | contig 37751 bp, 36 predicted proteins | sample 1989031 | NCBI WGS metagenome assembly UOGJ01 (sample SAMEA4712195, study PRJEB27164) | hydrothermal vent metagenome | biome: marine basaltic hydrothermal vent biome; feature: marine hydrothermal vent; material: mineral | place: Pacific Ocean | collected 2011-06-14/2011-07-23 | depth 1719 m | reverse complement strand
GCAATTTTACAAGTCCTGAGTGTTACACCTTTTGAGAAAACCCCTTTGCTTGAGCGACTGGCAGATGCTGAAAAACTTGATCAGAATGTTTCTCAGGAAGCGCAGATGACTCTCTTTGATGATTGATTTTTACACTTTTTTTGAACAGCTTCATTTTTATTGTCGTCGAGAGTTTTTCATAAATTACAAACTTTTAACCTCTAATTTCATAACTGCTTGAAATTATTGCGGTTATATTGGGACACTAGTGATACAACTTATATAGTTGTATATTGCATTTTCACAGGTAGTCAAGGATGTATTCTAAAGATAATTCACATAACACAAGGTTATTTTATGATAATATGTCATTAATACTTGAAATAGTCCTCTACGCCTTTATCGGATCCTCTTTATCTTCCCACTAGCTGTCTTTTTTATTTTCGAAACTATTCGAAATTCTTTCGGGACTTTATATAAGGCTAATTTGGTGTGACAAAATTTGCGTAGTTCTTGTCTATCAAAAGAATTTTTAGAGCTTTCCTCTAAGACTAAATCTGCCTGTGGAAGTTGTCCATATTGAGGATGCGCAACGCCATAAACAAAGGATTCTTTAATAGATTTATATGAATTTAATACCTCTTCAACGTCACAAGGAAATATTTTCATGCCGGAATAGTTAATAACATTTTTTTCTCTTCCTTTCAAAAAAAGATATCCATCGTCATCAACCCAACCCAGATCTCCTGTATGGAACCAGCCATCTTTAAGTAATTTCTTTTGTGTTATCCATGGTGAAAAATAAGCATCAAACATACCTTTTCCTTTAAGATAAACACTTCCCACACCGTTCTCATTAGGATTAATTATTTTTAATTTATAATCAGGAAGTATTTTTCCAACGGAACCCCTTCTTTTTTTGTCTTTTGAAAAATTAATAAAGGGTAATCCCACTTCAATAATGCCGTAAGCTTCTCTGATCTCAATTTCAAATTTTTCATGAAACCTCTGTACTTCTTCTGCTGAAAATTCAACGGCTGTAGAAACGGCTAATCGTATGTTGCTCAACATTTCCTTAGACAAGGCCTCGCTATTTTGCATAATTCGATAATAAAACGGTGAGGCATACATAAGCGTGCCTGCAGATGTTTTTAAGACTTCAAAAAATGTAAACGGAAAATTCTTTTCACATAAAATAATTGTCGCGGCTTTTCTTAAGAACAGAATAATCGTTACCACGAAATGGTAACTCATAGACAAAACCCAAATAATATTATCCTCTGGTTTGATGTTTAAACCTCTATTCGCCGCGTTTGTCCTATCCAAAATAGCCTCGTGAGAAAGAACAACGCCCTTACTGATACTGGTTGTTCCTGACGAGAATCTTACAAACGCGGGGTTGAGTGAATAATATTCATCAGAACAAACCATTTTAATCTTTCGTCGATAAAGAAAAATTTTATCCTGTCCAAATCCAATAACTACCGCATCATCTTGGGATTCAAAATAATTAGCTTTTTTATACGACAGAAAAAATTCTACATCTACACGGTCTATAACAGACCCTGTTTCGTCCCAACCTAATGACGGTGAAATAGGGACAATGACACCTTTAAGAGATAATACAGCCAAAACAACCGCAATATATTCAATGCCGTCTTCCTGTAATAAAGCAACTCTCTTGAATTCTCCTATACCGTACGAAGCCAACTTATCTTTTAAAACATCAACAATGGAAAATAATTCTTTATATGATATCTTCCTGCGATCATCAATGATTGCTATATGATCATAATACTCTGAAGTTTCTTTTCTGATTATTTCTACAATGTTCATTTTAATAAATTAAACCTCTATTGGACAACTTGTTAAACGTAAATCAACACCCGGAGTTCTTAAGCTAACCTTTTTAATTTAACTCCGGGTGTTGATTTACTCATTGGAATTCTTGTACATATATTTAACAGCCATGTGTCCTGCCGCCTCTCCTAAGGCCATACATGTTCCCATGACACGTGTAGAACCTAATGCTTCATGAGATACCGAAATACACCTTCCCGCGGCAAATAAATTTAAAAGGCTTGCCGATTTCAAACATTCGAAAGGAATTTCATAATAATCATTGTCTTTAACATACTGATATTGAGGTCCTTGATTAGGCTGCCACATTTCAATCGGCCAGGCCCCCTTAACAGCGGGATTGGAAAACTTTTTTGCATTGAGGACGTCTTCTTTCGTTAATATATACTCACCGCAAATTCTTACCCCTTCCCGTTCACAAATTTCACGCCCCATTTCTTCAATACACGCCTCCTTGAATTCAGATAAATTTTCTAATAAAAAAGAATATAATTTTTGCATATTTTCTCGAGCCACATTTATCATGTCTTGCTCTGAAGAATACGGCATATTTATACGCATATACCCCTCACTATTATTTTCCCCAGGCGAAAAAGTTGTGTATTTTAAATGCTGTGGAACCCCTCCCTTTGAAACCAATTTTGCAGCCCAATACGGAACTTTTACCCTTAACATATCATCAACATTAACCAACCCTTTTACCTTTACGGAATATCCGGTTAATTGAAGCTGATCAACCGCAACGCTCTGATACGCCATAGAAAGCATTCTTGAAATAATACTATTCCCACTGCAATCGATTACAGCACGAGGAACAATCTCTCTCTTGATGTTTCGGTGTTCTACTATTAATTCTGAAACAACCTCACTTTCTTTTACCGCTCCAACAACATGCGTTCTAAAACACTTTATGATATTTTTTTCATTATCTATTAAAGACCAAAGGACATCAACAATATCCTTTGTAGAAAAAGGAAAAACATAAACCTTTCCAACTTTAACAACCTCTGTCTTGGGTGAATTTTTTTTTAAACCCTCACAAATTTCCTGGCATAATCCTTTATTAAGAACATTTCCCATAATACCTTTCTTGGGGATGTAATTATTATATAGCCCACAAATAAATCTGTTCATACCGGCTACAGCAACGCCTCCGGGAAAATCGTGTTTTTCAATAAGGAGAGTCTTTAAACCATTCCTTGATGCTGTTACGGCAGCACAGACACCAGCAACTCCCGCCCCAACAATGGCTACATCACATTTTTGATTTTGTTCTATCATTGTTTTGAAACGTTTAAAGGCAGGGCTCTTAAATCATCCATAATAATATTTAAATCCTCTTCTGTTAACATTCCGTCCAGATAAGAAACGGTTGCATTTATTCTTCCATTAAACTGATGATAAAATATCCCGATGCCTGGAGGAATAGCCGCCCGTGGCATATGAAAAATATTCTTAACCTGTTTATCCAATAAATGGGTATGTGTATACACAGAATTTCCTAGATAAGAAAAACAAAAAGAAGTCATTTTTTTCTTTATATATAACCCCATCACACGGCCCAATAAAGGCACCGGCAATATGCGCATCAACAAGGCAGTTTCCCTAAATTTTTCAGAAAAACCTTCCTTGACTTGATCATACAACTGCTGTTTGATCAAGTTAATAAGCACAGATAAATCTGTAATCTCCTCGGAATCAATCTTAAAAAACAAAAATGATAAATGATTAAAAAACATATCCTCAACCGTTTTTTTAGACGACCTCATATCTATGGTAACCGGCACAACCAATGTCCCCTGGTCAATCCCATGATTAACAAATACCTTATTCATAAACATAATAGTATTGGCTAATAAATAGGGCATCAATAATAAATATCCTGCATCACTATTGGCCTTGTTGATAATTTCCTTACTTTCTTGCGGACTAAATGTTATGACCTTAAATCGAAATTTATTTTTAATTTTATTTTGATGTGGTATTTGAATAGCCTTGGCAGGTTTCATTGTTCTTATCTTTAAAAAAGCCCGATTAACAACTTTACCTGCTTCAAATTTCTTCCTCCATTGGGACAAATGCGCGGGCGCAGAAAAATTTACATCGCAGGAATACTGAAGTTTATTTTTAAAAAATTCCTGAAAGGCCTTCAGGAATAACTCGCCTCCTAATCCATCAAAAATTCTATGATCAAATGTTAACGCAATAAATGTTGTATTTTTTAAAAAAACAAAATGACAAGAAAGATACGAATGCTTGTGTTTTAAATTTTCAATACAGGGAAGGACTTCTGTTTTGTTGTTTACATAAGAGGTGCCGGTATGCAATGGCGTGTTTGCTGACCCTAATTTCCAATACGGCGCAAGATTAAAGCCCCGTGCCGTTTTACCCTTTAAAACAGGAAATTTATCTATAAACTGTTTCAGGTCTTCTTCAAAATTTTCATTATCAACATGTCCCTCTAACTCGACGACAATCTGAAAAATATGGCCTTCTCCGGTTAACTGCTTATTCATATAATCAAACACCTGAATAAACCAGTCAATTCCCGTGAGATACCGTTTTTTGCTCTGGAGCATATCTTTACACATAGAACACTATTTAATCATTGCTCGAATACGCGCGGCTAAAATTTTGATAGACCCAAAATCTTCTTGGGCTAAATTTGTATCCATTAATTTTAAATTAAATATTTTTTCAATGGACACCAACAGCTCAACAAAACTTAAAGAATCAAGCCCCATAGCGTGAAGAGGTTCATCAAACGAAATCTCTTCTGGTTTCTTTGATAAAATTATTGCGATTTCATTTGTTAATTTTTCTTCAATATTCACAACTACTCCTTTATATCCATGCCACAATTATTTTAAAAAAATTTTCTTAAAATTTATTTAACCATACAGAAATGGGGAAAGCAAGCCTTATACTAATTCCAATAATTAATTCCTTAAATTTTGGCCCAGTTTAGTTGCGGGGACAGGATTTGACATTCACCTGAACTATGCGTATGTCCGCAAAAAACGGTTCTTTCTTAATTAAGTTGAAACCTTCTAGGATTTAAATAGCCGCAATGCTGGTGAATCTTTAGCAGAAAATAATCGATATCCCTGTAGCCATACGCCATTCGTTTAAGCCGCTTGATTTTATTGTTGAACCCTTCTGATATGGCAGAGCTAATTCTTTTTTTATACCAGTTTAAGATGTATTCCATTTTATCGAGGACGCTACAAGCTAACTCAAAAAATGATTCTAAGCCGCTAAAGAGCTCCTGATCAATCCATTCGTAAAGATGAGCCTCAGCCTCTTCGATGGTTTCAAAATCATAAACCTGTAAGAAACTCTCCTTCAAAAGAAGACCCTTGTAAATAGGCTGATTAATCTCGCACAACTTATTCAGCGTCAAGGATTGCCTTTTAGACAAATTATTCTTTTTCTTAAGCAGAATAAATCTTTGTTTACAACTGGTTAATGCGATCAATTCCGAATCCTTATACTTTCTGGCTTTTCGCAACTCATCCTTTCGCACTTGATCCAAGGCGTCGTTAGCCTTTTGACTGGAATGAAATCTATCTAAAACGATTAAAGCCTTCGTTGCATTTTTTTTCGTTGAACTAATATAGGTTCTTGCTCCATCCATCGCTGCGGATTCAATTCGTTCACAATTTTCTTTAATAAAAGTACAGTCTTCTGAAGAAATTTATAAGGTTATGCAAAGTGTTTTTGCTAATCGCAACGAAGAAGATCAACACAAAGAAATGGCTTATGTAATTGGATTTGATGCCTTAATGCGTATTCAATTTATTGATTTAGTCGCCATTGGGAGTGTAAATCATGCTGTTCCAGTTATTAGAGAATGCTTTAGATTGACGCTGATTCGAAATAGTTCACATTCTATATTTGCACATAATCACCCATCGGAAAGTGTAAAACCAAGTTCGGAAGATAAAATTTTTACACAAAAATTATGCGAAGCAGGAAAAATTTTAGACGTGAAGCTTAATGATTATATTATTTTTGCTGAAGAAAAATATTTTAGTTTTAGTGATGAAGGACTTATTTAATTAACCCAAAAAAGGAAAGTGGTAACATGAATGATAAAAGCGTAATGGATTTAATCAATTTAACAAAGATTCAGCTATCAAAAACAAACCCACGAAAGAATTTTGATGAACAGCATCAAGAAGATTTAGTGCGAAGTGTTAAAACACACGGTGTTTTACAACCAATACTTTTACGTCCAGGCACGGATACCGCAAGCGAATTTGCTTGCCATTTTGAACTGTTTTTTTTCTGGACGGGGTCTCCTCGTTCTGAAAATGGCTAATAGCGGAATTCCTGCCCAAATGATTAGCGGTTGGGAAGCCAGTATGATATACTTCAAGGAATTCAGAAAGACTAATTAAAATGAGAATACTTTTAAACTCCAAAACAACTTTTAGTATTATTGCATCTTTTACGCTTTTCTCTCTTGTTTGTTGCTGTTTAACAAATATCGCTCAGGCTGATACATCAGAGACTTTTACTTACCAAAAAACTGCCCAGGAAGATGAGATTTCGTATAAAGAAAATCATTCGGATAGCCATAAGGATTGCCGCAAAGGCTGCAGTTTAGATAAATTTTTGGCCATTTCCAAGAACTCTTCTCTTAATAATCTTAAATTCAAGTTAGCTTCTGATCAAAACAACAAGTTGCTATTTACAGGTAGCACTCTAAGCAGCTTCCTACGAAGTTCTTCCTTTTCTATTGTAAATCAAGGCCTTCCTGAAAAAATTAAGAACACCATTCCAATTTATCTCCAAAACTCCATCCTTCGTATTTAATACCCTGCCTACATTTTTTCTTATCTTATCTAAAAGTTATTTATTCTTAGATAATTCCTGTTAACACAGTATTTGAGTTATTAACTGCCGAATTATTTGAACGATAATCGTAAAGGGATATGGTGAATTTATATGTTTTCAAAATATTTTTCAATAATCACGCTTGTGCTGACACTTGGATTTGTTAGCTTTAGCGATCATTGTGTGGATGCTGCTTGGCCAGAGCCACGCCCATTGGTCAAAGATTTTATCCCTAAACGGTCATCTGATATACCGACGCCTTCTGAGCTAAACGAACCGAAAGGAATTTTAACATTGCCCCAGGCACTTTCACTAGCTCTAATGAAGAGCTCTCAGCTTGCAGCTTTCTCGTTGGAAATTCGAGCAAAAGAAGCGCAAGCTCTTCAAGCCGGACTTCTTTCTAATCCTGAGATTGATATTGAAGTAGAAAATTTTGGAGGTTCTGAAGAATTTAATGGTCTGGATAGAGCTGACTCAACTCTTCAGCTTAGCCAATTGATCGAGTTGGGCGGTAAACGTTCTAAACGAAAACGCATTGCTAATTTAGAGTGGGAACTAACCGGATGGAATTATGAGTCTAAGCGACTTGAAATATTTACCGGAGTTGCTAAAGATTTTATTGATGTCTTAGCCGCTCAGGAACGTCTAATTCTGGTTGAAGAATTGGTTAGTATAGCACAGCAAGTTTCCAACTTTGTCTTAGAACTGGTCCGGGCCGGAAAGGTTCCCCCCATAGAAGAGACAAAAGCCGGTGTTATTTTGGCTACCAATCGAATAAAACTGGAGCGGGCCAAACGCGGGCTAGAAGCCGCAAGAAAACGTCTCGCCGCTGCATGGGGCAGCACGACGCCTACTTTTCAGAAAGTTGGAGGTCAACTCGATGTTATCAATCCAATTCCATCTATTGATCAGTTAGTTGATCGAATTTCTCAGAATCCTAATATTGTACGCTGGATCACAGAAATGGAACAGCGTAGAGCCGTTTTGGAATTGGAAAATGCCGTGAGGATTCCTGACCTGACATTAAGCGGGGGTGTTCGGCATTTTAACAATACAAACGATAAGGCTTTTGTATTGGGTATATCTTTTCCACTGCCTCTTTTTGACCGCAATCAGGGAGGTGTACTCGAGGCTCAATACAAAATGGATAAAACTAAAGAAGACCGTAAAACCTCAGAAGTTCAGGTTTTTACTGCGCTGGCGGAAACATATCAGGCGCTCTCCACTGCATTTTCAGAAGCAACTGCCTTGAAAAATGAGGTGCTTCCGGGTGCGCAAAGTGCTTTTGATTCCGTAAGTGAAGGTTTTCGACAAGGGAAATTTAATTACCTGGATGTCTTGGATGCGCAACGAACTCTTTTTGAAGTAAGGGATCAATATATTGAAACGTTAATAGCTTATCACAAGGCGGTTGCCGAATCGGAACAACTGATTGGGGAACGACTTGATACCATCAATAATGTTTTAGAATAGAAAGGATATATCATGAAATATAAAAGTTTAGTCAAAGTAGTTATTTTTGTCTTCTTGTTAACCATGTTCTGGAAAGCTCCGGAAATTATGGCGTCGCAAGAGAAGGTTTGCGCCTTACATCAGGCTTCGGTTACAGAATGTTTCATTTGCGACCCTAAGTTAAGAGAACCAGGACGTTTATGGTGCAAGGAGCATGTCCGTTATGAGAACCGTTGTTTTCTCTGTCATCCGGAAATCAAAGAGGAAGACCGTCTATGGTGTGAAGAGCATAATCTTTATGAAGATGAATGCATTTTTTGTCATCCAGAGTTACGTAAGACACAAAATAAATCTGAAAAAAATGTTAAAGCTTCAACTTCAAAAGAATTATATTGCCAAGAGCATGAAGTTGCGGAAAAGGAGTGTGGAATCTGTCATCCTGAATTAGCCGAAACTCTTAAACCAGGTCAAGGCCTAAAGATACGTTTTGAATCGGCTGAATCGACTTCAAAAGCTGGAGTGATTACAGATATCCCTTCTTTTGGTAAATCACCCGCTGGTCTAAGCGTCTTAAGTCGAGTGTCTTATAATCAGAATAGTCTTGTCCGCATCACACCTTTGGCGGCTGGTGTTGTTCAAAAAGTTTTTGTCGATGTTGGAGACGATATTTTAAAAGGTCAGCTATTGGTTGAAATTGTTTCTCCGGAAATTGCCAGAGCAAAAAGTGATTACTTAAGTGCCCTGGCAAATGAAAAATTAAAGGAACTTGTTTTTAAAAGGGAGAAAGGACTTGTTGAAAAAAAAATTACTTCACAACAAGAATACGAACAAGCTTTAGCTGATTACCAGATGTCCACTAATACAGCAATGATGACTCGACAGCAGCTACTAAACTACGGATTGACGGAGGAACAAATTCAGGAAGTGGAAAAGACACGTTCAAGCTCTTCTACACTCCAGGTTCTTGCGCCTTTTTCAGGAACCCTTATTGAACGGAATGCTGTCATTGGGGAGGCTGCAAAGCCTGGCGATATGCTGTTTTCATTGGTTGACCTTACGTCGATGTGGTTGGAGCTATCTATTCCAGAAGACAGTTTGCACGCTCTTGAAGTTGGTGATTCGGTGGAGGCTACGTTTAATGCCCTTCCGGAAGCAATTGTGCGTGGTCAATTGACCTGGTTGTCCTCAAGCATAGATGAACAAAGCCGGATGATGAAGGCTCGCGCTCTTGTTGTGAATAATGGTGCATTACTGAAACATGGCATGTTTGGACAGGTAAAAATTTTACCAAAACGAAACCTCGAAGGACTCCAGGTTCCTGTAGCCGCCCTTCAACGATTTAATGGAAACCCATTCATTTTTGTTAAGTTGGCTAGTGACCTTTATGAAATTCGACGGGTCGAATTGGGAGCTCAGAATAACGAAATTGTTGAGATTGTGAAAGGAGTTCTCCCGCATGAAGAGGTGGTCGTGACCCATAGTTTTACCATAAAATCAGAATTTCTCAAATCTCGTCTGGGTGCGGGATGCGTAGATGAATAAGTACCTAAAGGAATCCTTATGTTAAATAAAATTATAGAGATCGCACTAAAAAATCGACTGGTTGTCCTAATGCTGCTTGTCATTAGTCTTGGTTTGGGCGTTCGCGCCATGCTGCGTACTCCTGTGGATGCATTTCCAGATACGACACCCGTGCAAGTTCAAATTAACACCAATGCCCCAGCCCTGAATCCTTCGGAGATCGAACAGCAGATTACATTACCGATAGAGCTTTCCATTTCCGGCCTGCCCGGCTTAACGAATGTCCGCTCTATATCAAAGTTTGGTTTATCCCAGGTCGTTGCCACTTTTGATGATGAAAGTCATATCTATGATGCCCGTCAATTTATTTCGGAACGGCTGGGTGGTGTCCGACTCCCTGATGGCATTGAACGTCCACAATTAGGCCCTATGTCAACCGGATTGGGAGAAATTTTTCATTACATTGTGCGCACCACAAACCCTGACCGATCCATTGATGAGGTCCGGACCATACATGATTGGGTTATTAAACCGGAACTTCGGAAGGTTGCCGGCGTAGCCGAGGTGAATTCATGGGGTGGTTTTGAACGGCAGTACCACGTTATTGTCTCCCCTCAAAATTTGGTAAAATACAGTTTAACGTTGGAGCACGTATTTGAAGCGTTGGAACAGAATAATCATAATGTCGGCGGTGGGCAGGTTGTCTCCTCCGGACAATCTCTGCTTGTTCACGGACTTGGCAGAGTCACCTCTATAAAACAGATCGAAAATATTGTCATTAAGGCATATGCGGGCATTCCCATACGCATTAAAGATATTGCTGAAGTTGCCATAGGACACGCGCTTCGACATGGTGCGGTAACAGCCCAAGGAGAAGGAGAGGTTGTGTTGGGACTTGGATTTATGCTGATGGGGGAAAATAGTAAGGTCGTTACAGAAAAATTAAAAGCGAAATTAGAAACTGTTCGTAAGTCCTTGCCTGATGATATTATTCTGGAAACAGTTTATGATCGCACCGAATTAGTACAAGCGGTTATTGGTACTGTAAAACATAATTTGATAGCAGGAGCAATGTTAGTGATTGTCGTGTTATTTTTATTCCTTGGTAATCTCCGTGCTGGCCTAATCGTTGCGATAGCTATTCCTTTCGCTCTGATCTATGCTTTCCTTGGCATGTCCGGACTGGCTATCGCCGCGAGTCTTTTAAGTTTAGGTGCTATGGATTTTGGAATTATTGTGAATGGTTCTGTCGTCATGACTGATAATAACATGAGGGGTCTGGCCGAAAAACAACATCAATTGGGAAGGCCTTTAAAGAAGTCTGAGCGGCTTCAAACGATCATTTCTTCCAGCAAAGAAGTTGTGCGGCCAATCGTATTCGGCATGGGCATTACATTGATCGTGTTTTTCCCGATCCTTACTCTGCAAGGCATTGAGGGAAAAATGTTTAGACCTATGGCATGGACCTTTATTTTTGCCATGATTGGGGCTTTAATAATTGCGATCACAATTTCTCCTATTTTTTCATATTACTTCCTTCCTCGAAAGACTAAAGAAAAAGAAGGTTTGATATCAAAGTTTATTAATTCAGGATACGCGTTCCTATTGCCCAAAGTATTACTCAGAAAAAGAGCGCTGTTCAGTTTAGTTTTGATTTTATTAGCAGTAACGACTTTTATCGGTTCCAGGCTTGGAGGTGAGTTTATTCCTAAACTTAGCGAAGGTGCAATTGTTATCAACACAATACGTCTTGCCGGGATTTCAGTGGATGAATCTGTTGAATACAATAAAAAGATCGAGAAACTATTTTTAAAAGAATTTCCCAACGAAATCAAGTATGCATGGAGTCGAATAGGGACAGCCGAAGTAGCCACAGACCCTATGGGCATTGAGTTGACTGATATATTTATCGCGCTTAAACCTAGAAACAAATGGAAGCGCGCAAGAACTCAGACAGAATTGATTAAACAGATGGAAAAAGTGGTTGACGATTTGCCAGGTCTTAACATGGTTTTCACACAGCCCATTGAAATGCGTCTCAATGAGATGGTTTCAGGGATACGTTCGGATATTGGAATCAAAATAATCGGAGACAATTTTGATGAGTTAACACGGCTGAGTGACGAGGTTCAAAAAATTCTTTTATCGATAGACGGTGCTTCCGATGTTGCCGGAGAACAGATTACCGGACAGCCCACCCTTCAAATCACTGTAAACCAGGATCAGATTGCCCGGCAGGGCATTCCGGCACGCAACGTCCTTGCCTTAATCGAGGCTGTCGGTGGACGTAAGGTAGGGGATATTATTGAGGAACAAAGGCGGTTTCCTTTGGTAGTGCGTTTGCCAAATGAACAACGCACAAATGTTAATGCCTTGGCTAATACATTAATCCCAACAGAAGTTGGTCCGCTTCTGCCGCTTCGTCGGTTGGCCGAAGTGAAGGAAATAGAAGGTCCAGCTACCATTAATCGCGAGTGGGGACGTCGCTTAATTAAAGTGCAATGCAATGTCAGGGATCGGGATATTGCTTCATTTGTGAAAGAGGCGCGATCTCGTATTGAAAAAGAAGTAATGTTATCGGAGGGGTATTTGATTGAATGGGGAGGTCAATTCGAGCATCTGGAACGGTCTAAGCTACGATTTATGATTGTTGTTCCTATTACACTTATCCTTATCTTTTTTATTCTCTATTTCAGTTTAAAAAATTTGAAAGACGTGCTTATCATTTATACTGGAATTCCTTTTGCGGCGATAGGAGGTGTATTTGCTTTATGGATGAGGGGACTTCCCTTTAGTGTGAGCGCGGCAGTTGGATTTATCGCCCTTAGTGGCATCGCCGTGCTGGACGGTCAGGTGCTGATCTCTGCCATTCGGACTTTGTTGAAGGAGGGGTTGGCATTGAACGAGGCGGTGATAACCGCGGCCAAGCAGCGTCTTCGGCCAGTCCTGGCAACATCCATCACGGATGCGGTGGGATTTATTCCCATGGCAATCTCAATCGGAGTTGGAGCTGAGGTGCAACGCCCCCTCGCCACGGTTGTCATTGGCGGTGTGATTACCTCTACGATTCTTACGTTATTCGTACTTCCCGCGTTGTATCTTACTGCAGGCAAGTTGTTCAAGAATGGAACGGGATGGGCAAGTAGTTTGGAAAAGAAAAATTAGAAGGATACAATATGAGTTTTAATCGTAAGTTACATTGGGACAAGGTATACACGACAAAAGCACCTACAGAGGTGAGTTGGTTTCAAACGGATGCAAGTGATATCTTTGGAACTTATTACATTAACGGAAATAAATCATACCCATAAGATTATTGATGTAGGTGGTGGCGCTTCGGTGCTCGTTGACAAATTGCTTGAAAAGAGATTTAAGGACTTAACGGTTCTCGACATCTCATCCGTAGCACTTAATTATGCGAAAGAAAGATTGGGAAGCCGTTCTGTAAATATTACATGGATAGAATCCGATGTCCTCCTCATGCCTCTTGAAAACTACGCTAATAAGGTGTGCAGCTAGATGAACAAATAGAAAACACACCTACCCTACCGGAACCTGCTTTAACCAATCAGTAATACCAATTAATTTTATCCCTCTTCTTCCATGTTATTATGCATATTTCTAATACCACAGTAAGACCAAAACACTTTTTCACATTTAGACAAAAAAATAACCCTTCATAACTTGTTACGTTACAAAGGGTTAAGTGGTTGCGGGGCTAGGATTTGAACCTAGGACCTTCAGGTTATGAGCCTGACGAGCTACCGGACTGCTCCACCCCGCGATATGTTATACCATAAAATTTAAATTTATGGTTATTCTTCTTTATTCATTGGTGTAATCCGATAAATTATTTCGCCTTCACGAATGATTCCCATTTTTTCACGGGCAATCTTTTCTAAATAAACCGGATCCTCTTCAAGCAGTCGTTTTTCTTTTCGTAATTGTACACTTTTAACTTTTAACTGCTTGATTTTTTGCTTATATTCTAAATTTTTCTGCTTTTTATCCTGCACACGTGTATACGAAGGCAGATAAATCGCTAAAAAACCAATAATAATAACAAAGAACAAAAAAAACTTTTTGATCATTTATTACACTTTTTTACCAAATTTTTCCCCAAAGAGGACCTGCATAAACGGCTTTACTACCTAATTCTTCTTCAATACGAAGTAATTCATTATATTTCGCTAAACGATCCGTACGTGACAAGGAACCTGTTTTAATCTGTCCGACTCCTGTAGCCACGGCCAAATGAGCTATTGTTGTATCTTCTGTCTCACCTGAACGATGCGAAATAATAGAGGTAAATTTATTTTCTTTCGCTAAATTAATCGCTGCTAATGTTTCTGATAAACTTCCGATTTGATTAACTTTAATCAAAATAGAGTTCGCTGATTTTTGATCAATTCCTTGCTTCAAACGCTTTACATTCGTTACAAATAAATCATCCCCAACAAGCTGCATGTTATCCCCAATCTTCGTGGTCATATCACGCCATCCATCCCAATCATTTTCATCCAAACCATCTTCGATAGAAATAAGTGGGCTTTCCTTAGCCATATCGGCGTAAACATCAATCAATTCCGAAGCGCTCAATTGCTGTCCATTATAAGAATACTTTCCATCTTTATGAAATTCTGACGAAGCAGCGTCTAACGCGATAAAAATATCTTTATCAGGCTTATAACCAGCTTTTTCAATCGCCTCTAAAATAACTTTAATCCCTTCCTCATTACTAGAAAGATTTGGTGCAAAACCACCTTCATCACCAACCGATGTGGCTAAACCCCGCGCGCTTAAAATACCTTTTAAAGTATGAAAAACTTCCGTTGCCATCCGAAGAGCTTCAGAAAATGTTGGCGCCCCAAGAGGAGCAATCATAAATTCCTGCACATCTAAATTATTATCCGCATGCGCACCACCATTAATGATATTCATTAAAGGAACGGGAAGAATTTTTGCTTCATCACCACCAAGAAATTTATAAAGTGGTTTTTTTGCTTCATTAGCTGCCGCATGAGCCGTCGCCATAGAAACACCTAAAATTGCATTAGCCCCTAACTTCCCTTTATTATCTGTTCCATCTAAATCAATTAATACCTTATCAATCGCATTAAAATCTGCTTCCAGCCCAACAACTTTATTCGAAATTACCGTATTAACATTCCCAACAGCCTTTGTAACACCCTTACCCATATAGCGTGACTTATCTCCATCACGTAACTCAACCGCTTCATGCTCTCCCGTCGAGGCTCCTGACGGCACAGCCGCGCGTCCCATCACGCCAGAATCTAAAAAAACATCCACTTCCACCGTCGGATTCCCGCGTGAATCTAATATTTGTCTACCTTTAATTTTTGATATTTTTGACATAAAAAGTTCCTTTCTCTTATCTAAATATTGGCACAAGTTAACATAGTTTATTTTCAAAGTCAAGCGCTAGTTATTTAGTAACTTCATGCTATACTTACCCAAACACATATGTTAATTTATATCCTTCATGTATCATTTTAAATAAAAAAAGGACTTTTCTAAAATGAAAAAATTTCTGATTTATATTAGAATCCATTGGCTTCTTATTTTAATTATTGCTTTTATCATTGGTATTATCGGACTTATGAGTACACTTCTTTACCTAGGAATAACTAGCTACAATACAATGGAACCCTTTGCCAAAAGACAAATCATGGCTATGCAAGTGATTTATCTACCTATGGGAATTATTCAGGCATTTATTTTTGTTTTTTTCATACAAATTGCACAACACCTTAGCATGAACAGCGGCATGCTAAGCCGGTTAGGACGAGAAAAAATGACTGATGCTAAATCCGATGTTAAATGGGATGATGTCATCGGTATGGAAAACGCTAAAAAAGAAGCCTGGGAAATTGTTAAACTCCTCAAAGATCGTCACCTTCTTAAAAAAATTGGTGGAAAAATCGTTAAAGGAACCATGATGATCGGCCCTCCTGGATGCGGAAAGACGTATCTTGCTAAAGCCATCGCCGCAGAATGTGGTATGCCATTATTATCTGCTGTTGGAAGTGAATTTGTTGGAATGTTTGTTGGACAAGGTGCGTCCCAAATGAAAGCTCTATTTAAACAAGCCCGCTCTAAAGCTGAACTCGAAGGCGGATGTATTATATTTATCGACGAAATTGACTCCTTCGCACGTCCACGTATGGCTGACACTGGGTTTGGCGGTGGAATCAGTCACAACGCGACAATCAACCAATTCTTAACAGAACTTGATGGTTTACGTAAAAAAGAAAATAATATTGTCGTCATTGCTGCCACTAACTTTGGAGAACAAGACCTTGACCCTGCTATCATGCGTGCTGGTCGCTTTGACCGTAAAATTTATATTACTAAACCAAATTTAAAAGAACGTGAAGATCTTTTTAAATTTTATTTAAAGCGTATTAAAGCTGATCCTGAAGTGAATGCTTCCATTCTTGCCCGTCGAGCATTATGGTATACACCATCGGACATTGACTCAATGGTTCGTGAAGCAGGGATTATTTCTTTAAGAGAAAAACGTGAAAAAATTAATATGAAAGACCTCTCTGAAGCGTATGACCGCGTGACCTATGGGAATAAATCCAATATTAATATGTCCGATGAAGATAAAAAATGGACGGCGTATCATGAAACTGGACATGCCATTCTTGCCTATTTGACCCACCCTAAAGATGACGTGGTCAAAGCAACTATTATTCCACGTAAAGGATTTCTTGGTTTTGTTTCCCATAAACCATCTGAAGAACATTACTCTCATAACAGGGAGTACTTTTCAGCTCAAATTAAAATTTCAATAGCCAGTTATGTCGCAGAAGAAATGACCTTCGGCTCAACCACTAGCGGCGTCGGTGGCGGCCCTGGAGCAGATTTTAATACAGCGATTAATATTGCTCGTCAAATGGTTTGGAGCTACGGCATGGGAAAATCTGGCTATATTGGTGACTACGGGACCACAGGATCCCCTTGTAACAATGCTCTTTCCGATAAAATAAAAGAAATCCTTGAAGATGATGTCCAAGATCTTTTACAAACAAATTTAAAAGAAGTGCGGGATATTTTAACACAACATAAAGACCTCTTAGAATATTTCGCTCAGGAACTTTTGAAAAAAGAAGAGTTAGAGTATGATGAAATTCAGTCCATTTTTAATAAATTTAATGTGAAACCTTTATCAGGTCGGACACTAAAAATAAGTTAAAAATATTTAATGTACAAACTACTCTTCCTAAAACTTATTTTTTTAACATTATTTATCACTGGATGCGGAAACCCTCCTAAACCTGCCAAGACTCTTACCGAAGCACATCAGAAACTCATTAAAATTTGTAAAGAAGAGTTTCAAATAGACGTTGTTCTTAACCCTTTTGATCATACATTATGGATCTATGTGCCTACTAAAGAAAGCTTCTTTGACATTAAAGCTTCCCAAGAAGGACCTAAAACAAAAAAAGTTGATGAGTTTACCGAAAAGTATGCTGTTAATTTTATTGACGGTCAGTTTACTGAAAATACATTCAACATCCAATATGACATTTCCATTTCAAAAAATTATGGAAAAAATTATGGCTACAGTACAGGATTTACTCAACAATACCAAAAAAACCAACGCAACCTTTTATCGGCTATCTTTCGCGCCTATGCTGATATTGAAAAATCTCCTACAGAAAATAAATATTATAAAAAAATACAAGGAGATTTAGAATTTGAAGATCCCCTTAAAAATGCCTCCCGCAAAAAATTTGTTCATGCCTATATTGGAGAAGAGGTTGATGCTCCGGATTTTCTTATTATTGTCCTGGCCGATATAACCAAAGGTATTGAAACAAAAATGATTATTGCCTTTGAAGATCTTAAACGTGCCATGAGTGACCACTCTTTTCAAGGAGAATATGCTAAACGCGCCATCATGGATTATCCTAATGGAGATACCAAAATTATTGGAGATACAACAGGCGAACACTTAGAGGCGTATGATATGACTTGGGGAGAATTTCTAACACGACAAATAATTTATCGAACTAACTATAAATATACCCGAAGTGCCTTTCCTCCACGTGACAATGCGGCTGAACAACTTTTAGAGATCGCTTACAATACCGTTAATGCTTATGACTTCAAATATTTCTTAGGTATCACATTACAAAATCTACGCGATGAAACCGAACAATTTGTTCTTTCCGAACATCTTGCCAAATACGCCCCCAAAGAAAAACCGCCCAAAGGGAAATTGCATACAATTAAATTTTTTGAAAATTAACTCAAAACTTCAGCTTTTCTGAGACCAATTTTTAGACGTCCATCAACAAATAAAGCGATGGCTTTGGGGTAAATGCGGTGTTCGATTTTGTGAATTTTTTCTTCTAAGGTTTCTAAGGTATCCTCTTCTTTCACCTTAATGGCTTCCTGCATAATGATTGGACCATGGTCCATTTTTTCATCCACAATATGAATGGTTACGCCAGTCACTTTTACGCCATAAGTGAACGCATCTTTGATACCACGGGCGCCTTTAAAAGAAGGCAAAAGGGAGGGGTGTACATTTAATACTTGTTTAGGAAATTTTTTGATAAAAAATACTGAAAGGACTTTCATATATCCAGCTAAAACAATAAAATCAATTCCTTCATCTTTCAAATGAATAACTATGTCTCTCTCATAACTCTGCGGTGTGGCATAATGTTTACGATCTAAAAAAAGTGTCTTAATACCTGCCTCTTGCGCGCGAACTAAAGCCCCTGCTTTACGACAATTTGAAAACACCAATGCCAACTCAGCTTTAATTTCACCAGCCTTCACAGCTTCAATAATGGCCTGTAAATTCGTTCCTTCTCCCGATACAAAGACAGCAAATCGTTGCATAAAATTACTCCTTTTTTAAATAGCTAAAGCTTTAACCAACTTCCATTCCGTTAATTGATTTTTTGCTTGCCATAAATCATAATTTTGTTGAAGATTCATCCATAATTGAGGCGTCGTCCGAAAAGCTTTGGACAAACGCAACGCCATATCCGGCGTGACAGATCCATGTTCGTTAACTATTTTCGAGAGTGTTTTTCTAGATACTCCAAGTCGACTGGCTAAATCTAAAATTGTGAGCGCCAATGGCTTAACATACTGCCGTTTTAAAATTCCTCCTGGATGTGTAGGTGGCCGCTTTCTTATTCTCATATCTAATCCTCACTTATTTAATGATAATCTAAATAATCCACATAGTGTGCCTGTCCATCTTCAAATCGAAATGTCAATCTCCAATTTCCAGATATGGTCACAACCCATGTTCCTTTAAGCTTCCCTTTAAGACACTGCAAACTTGATCCGGGATAATTTATATCTTTCACAACATGCACGGCATCAAGACGGTCTAAAATATCCATTAATTTTTGAACATGATCAGCAGAGATTCCTTTTTTCTTACCATCACAAAAAAAATCTTCTAACTTTTTATTTTTAAAATTTTTAATCATAACCGTAAATATCAACCCTTTAGTTAAAAGGTAACCTATAAAGTTACGTTATGCAAATTTTTATTTATATTCGAACGCCCCATAACCAACCCTCCACCTCCCACCACCGCAATCATTACGCCGGCTCCAATAAGGATCCAAAGATGAGGAATGAATGTAGCCAGCCAGGAACTGAGGAACATGGAGAGCAAAAAGGCGAGATGAATGACGATTTCAAAAGCACTAAAAACTTTACCGCGCATGCTTTCATCACTAACCATATGGGCTACAGCATTGGCGGCAATAAAAATGGGGCCGATAACAATACCCCACAAGCAGGCTAAGGCCATGGCTATCCAGATATTCGGATAAATAGAAACCATGACGGCAAAAGCAATAAGCATAAATCCACCGCCTATTAAACATGTAAATATAGTTTTTTGCCAAGCAGACTTTTCTCCCCACTTTCCATACAAAATTGAACCAATAAATAATCCTGCCCCTAAACATACGGCTAATACACCCAAATCTTTTGTTACACTTCCAAAAGCTTCCTGAATAAATACAATAATAACTACATAGACGGCACCACCGGCGAAAAGAACTACGAAAAGCATATCAATAATAAGACGAATTTCTTTATGCGTCATGGCATACACAAAACCTTCTTTCATTTCTTGCCATAACGACTGACGCATAGGACCAACAATTTCCTTGCCTGTTTTAATAATAGCTTTTTTGTCTATCTTCAGAGGAGGAACCAGGTTAAAAAGAATCATGCCGGAAAGAAAAAAAGTGCCGGCATCAATCAGGAATCCATTGCGTGCACCAAAATGATCAACTAAAAAACCACCTAAAGCACACCCCATGACAAAGGCTATCATACCTGTGGTAGAAACTAATGAATTGGCTTTAAACAAATATTTCTCATCAACAATATCAGGAAGGATAGACATCTTGGCTGGAAGATAAAATCGACTACAACAAAAAACTAAAAACACCACGCCGTAAATCGGCAGCATAGTATTTTTATACATAAATATAAAAGGAATCGTTAAGACCAAAAGTCCTCGGGCCACATCACAAATAAAAAGTATTTTTTTACGATCCCATCGGTCAACAAGAACACCCGCAAAAGGCTGAATGAGAAAAACAGGAATAATGGTAAAGGCTAACAATTTAGCCAATTCCATTGGAGAACCCGAAGCCCTCTCAGCGACTAATTTAATAAGGGCAAATTGATGAATGCGGTCTCCAAATTGCGATAACAACTGTGCAAACCAAAGACGTTGAAAATTTCGATGTTTAGAATGAGTGAGAAGATGTATCATTTTTTATAAACTTTCTTAAACTCTTTAAATTAAAAAAAGCTTCTTTATGTGTTGGATCAAGTTCAATGGCTTTCTCATATTGCACAATGGCTTTGGTCAATTGATCTGTCTTAGAATACATAACACCTAAACTATAATAAAATCCTGCATTTTGGGGCTCATTCACAATGCGTATTTTATATTTTTCAATCAGAATCGCGTATGCTTTCTCTAAATTATTTTCCAACAGTTCTTCAAAATTTCCAGGGTGATGGACTTTTTCATATTCTTGAATGCCCGCCCAATATTGATTTTGATCACACAAGGCCTTGCCTAACCCAATACGTGCAATCGGTTGAAACGGTTCTAGGGCAAGCGATTGACGGAAATAACCTTCTGCTTTCTTAGGCATTTCACGCAAACCATATTCAATGCCTAAGGAATAAAATATGCGCGAATTATTTGGTTGATGTTTAATGGAGCGCTCAAACATGGCAATGGCACTACGTGCTTGAAAATTCATCTGCACAGTAATGAGTGCAAAAAATAATAATATTCCAGCGACATTAATTTTAAAAATATTGGGGGAGCATACATTTGCTTTTTGATTAGCATTCCACAACCACCTAATAATAATAACCATTAATGCAAATATTCCAACCGAAGGGGTATATAAAAAATGTTCCGCTGTAGAAATATATCCTGGCTGAACACCAATGGTTGTAATAATTTGCGACACAGGGAAAAGATCAATAAAAAACCAGGAAAGGAAAAAAAATACAGCCTTCGGATAAGTTTTACGCTTTCGAAGAAGAATAATGGCCGCTATCAAAAATACACCTAAAGTGCTCCAGAACCATGGCTCGGTAAAATTACCAAAAACCCTTAAAGACCGATCATAATAGAGATCAACAGGGAAAATAAATAATCGAAGAGATATAAGGCAAGACTGTAAAAATGTAAAAAACCCTAAAACCGTTTCTTCCACGGAGCGCCAAGGATAGATATTCATAATGCCCAGAGATTTACGAAAAATAATATAGGTAAAAATAATAAAAAAGTAGGGAATGATTCCAATAATCGTGGAAGTCCAATTTTTTCGCTGTGCTTTCGGCTCAATAAAAATTAAGTAACTTAATAAAATAATAGGCAACATTGCCGCTGATTCTTTAGACAGAAGGGATAATATAAAAGAAGCAAGTGAAGCAACATATAATCCTAATGACTTTTTTTTGCGTGCATACACATAAAAAAGAAAAGCAATAAACCCAAACAATGCGCTAAGAATAATAGCCCGTCCAGGGATATTTGCCACGGCTTCCCAATGAATGGGATGCATAGCAAAAAGAATGCCTACGAAAAAAGCAAGGAGTCGATCATTCAATAATGCATTGATGAGAAAGAATACTGTAATTGCGATAATAACATGCAAAAGAAGATTGGTTAAATTGTAATAAAATGGATTCAACCCGAAAAAGTGATATTCCAACATGAAGCTCAAAGACACTAGTGGGCGATAATAATGCCCTGAACCGAAAAAAGATTCCTGAAAAATTTGTCCGATATTATCTAAACTTTTAATTGCCTCATTATTGATAATGGAATGATTATCATCCAACGTCTTAAACGGCGCTGCTAACATAAAAGAATATACCGTTGCCCCGCAAAGGCCGATAATCATAATAGACCAAAAGTTAGATTGCTTTATTTTACAAAATAAATTTTTCATATTGCTTAACCTCCTGAAGCTTTCCCCGACGCTTAGCTCCTTTAACAAAAATTTTTGCTTTTTTACTCAACTCCTGCACCGTTAACTCTTGTTCATTTTTATTAAGCATTCCTGCGTTTAATATCTTAATAAGCGCCTCTATACGATATTTATCAAAACAAGGCTGTGCTGAGAGCTGATCTGAACGCCCCCCATCTTTAATGGTCAAATATTTTTCAATAAGTTTTACTTTATATTTACATGTCAAACGCAATAAAAAATCATAATCCTCACACGATATGAGACTTTCATCAAAAAGTCCAATATCTTCAAAAATATTTTTATGAAGAACAATTGTCGAAATACTGATACAGCATATAGGTAACACCTTCAAATAGACATCCCCATCTGGTTTTTTATGTTTCTTTTTTTGATTAAGAAATTTACCGGAACGATACCATAATTCTTCGGTATGAAAAACTTTAATAGCAGGAAATTGATTAATAAATTCAAATGTCTTAAATAATTTTTCAGGAACAAACTTATCATCAGAATCTAAAAAAACAACCCAATCTCCTCGGGACAATTTAATCCCACGATTACGTGCAGCTGAAACCCCTCGATTTTCCTGATATTCATAAACAATACGTTTATCTGATAAACCTTTAACAAAATCGTGTGTATAATCTGATGAACCATCGTCGACAATGATTAATTCAAAATTATCAAATGTTTGCTGCAATACAGAATTAATTGTTATTTTTAAAAATTCTTTACGATTATAAGTAGGAATAATAATGGAAAAAAATGGTGCGTCTCGCATATGATGATATTATACATACGCATATTTACAAAACAACATTACTTTCTTCCAAAAATTCTTCCCTCCCCCAACCTCTTGTTAATAAACAGCTTCATGAGAGTATTAAGTAGGTGAATTAATTGGAGAAATATTGTGGGGATTAGGTAGTAAAAAGTGCCGAGGAAGGGAATTGAACCCCTGACACAAGGATTTTCAGTCCTCTGCTCTACCGACTGAGCTACCTCGGCATAAATCTTTCTTTCGAAAGAACGAATATCTTATATAAGAGCTGCCTAAATGTCAACTAATACTAATTCTATTAAATAATTACCAAATACCATTTGCATTTTCTCGATGGTTTTGCGAGAAATGCACCATTTAAATAGGAAAATTATTTAATGGAATTAGTATAATTTACTCCACCAAATGTTCCATAATCTTAACATATATATCCTGTGCTACTGAAACTCTTGGGAAATGATGCTTCCGTGCTTTTACACTTATCTTCGCCATCGTTGAACTAATTGGCATAATATTCACTGTTACCTGCGCTCCATTAACCTTGGCTCGAATCAAACCACCTTCTTCGTTCTCTTCCAAAATAACTCCCATAATTGAAACAATCTCAATCGCGGAGCTCCAAATATCCATCGGATCTTTTTCAGTCAATCCTTCGACAGTATCAGGGCTCACTACATATCCACCTAAAACCCCAATACCTCCCACAAGTAAATAAATACAACCTGGACTAAACAATAAAGCAAATATTAAAGAAAAAATAGAAAAATTTTTACGAAAATTTGATAATTTCAATGGTTCTCCTTTGTTTAAATTTAATCTTTTAACATTTTATTTTTTTCTCCCACCCATTCTTTTCGCCACCGACGCATAGAAATAACCAAGGCAGCAAAAAGGGCAAATAATAACCAATCCCGTCCTATAATAATAAGGGAAATTGGAGAAAAATTTCCATAATAAGGTGCTGTTAATTCTGTTTTTAAATCACTGATTAAAATCCACACTAAAATCCCTGGTGTAATAAACTTAATACAAACATCCCAGAGGGGCGTTAAAACTTTATTACTAACACGATTAATGTGTTCACGCAATTTATTTGCCTTAAAAACCCAACCAACTAAAATACACTGCAAAATACCAATCACTACAAGCCCATAATGCGTAATAAAATGATCAACAATATCGACCCAATGCAATCCACTCTCAGCCGTAAAAATAATACTCCCTAAAAATCCAGTTATACATACAACAGAAACGACAGTTTTACGTGAACAGTTAAATTTATCAATGATGGCCGCACTAAAGGCCTCAATTAAAGATATCGCGCTGGATAAACCGGCAATCACAAGCGAAGTAAAAAATAAAACACCGAATACTTTAGCAAACGCGGGCATAAGACTAATGGCCTGAGGGTATGTTACAAAGGCTAACCCGATCGATTTATTGACAACCTCATCAATGGGTTTTCCCGTCGCAAAAGCCATGTAACCCAAAGTTCCAAAGACGGCAAAACCTGCGAAAAATGAAAATGCGCTATTGCCTAAAGTAATAATTAAAGCATCTTTAACGATATTCACTTTACGCGGCAAGTAGGAAGCATACGCTACCATAATTCCAAAGGCAAGCGAAAGTGTAAAAAATATTTGAGAAAAGGCATCAATCCAAATTTTATGATTGCTCAATAGAGAAAAGTTGGGTTTTAAATACACGGCAATACCTTGCGCTGCTCCTTGCAGACTTAAACTCCAAATGACTAATGCCGAGATTAATACAAATAGAAGTGGTATAAAAATTTTATTGGCACGCTCTACGCCCTTCTGAACACCAAAATAGACAATCACCCAGCTTAAAGCCCAAATAATAAGAAGGCAAAAAAGAATCGGCGTTCGGATATTCCCTAATTCTAAAGGGCCGGAGCTAAGTTGTAAAAATTCATTAAAGAAAAAATTATTTGGATCAGACCCCCAGGCTAAATTAAAAGAAAAGAAAACGTAACGTAAGCACCAGGCTATGATAACGGAATAATACAGCATAATCCCGTACATCGCACAAATGACTGCCCACCAGCCACACCATTCCCAGCGACGATCAACCTTGGCAAAAGACAGCGGAGCCGAACCTCGCATTTTATGTCCAATACCAAGTTCTAAAATCATTAGGGGAATACCAACGACCAAAAGAGCAATGGCATAAGGCACTAAAAAAGCTCCGCCTCCATTCTTGTAACATAAATAAGAAAAACGCCAAATATTCCCTAAACCAACAGCGGAACCCAAAGCTGCTAAAATAAATCCCATGCGTGATCGCCACTGTGGACGAGGATGGTGCGGTTCGCTTAATTGTGTCTGTGACATTATTTATTTCCTAAGGCATTAACGTATTCTTTACCACAAATGAAGCAAAAACAATGGAAACCATTGACATTAATTTAATCAAAATATTAATACTCGGACCGGACGTATCCTTAAATGGATCTCCTACGGTGTCCCCTACAATCGCAGCCTTGTGCGCCTCAGAACCCTTTCCACCATGCGCACCCTCCTCAATATATTTCTTCGCGTTGTCCCAAGCCCCTCCGGCATTGGCCATCATAACCGCTAATAAAAATCCTGATGCCGTCGCACCAATCAAAAGCCCCCCCACCGCATTAACACCAAACAACAATCCAACAGCAATGGGCGTAACAATAGCAATAATCGCTGGCAACTGCATTTCCTTTAACGCCGCCCCTGTCACAATATCGACACACCGCGCATAATCCGGTTTAGCCTTGCCTTCCATTAAACCGGTAATCTCTTTAAACTGTCGTCTTACCTCCACAACCACCTTTCCAGCCGCGCGCCCAACCGCACTCATGGTTAACGCTGAAAATAAAAACGGCATCATGCCTCCGATAAATACGCCGATTAAAACCACGGGATTCATTAAATCCAAACTCATCGTCCCACCCTCTAAAAGTATTTTTTCCTTATACGCGGCAATCAATGCCAAGGCAGTTAATGCTGCCGAACCAATAGCAAACCCTTTTCCTGTCGCTGCCGTCGTATTCCCTAAAGAATCCAAAGCGTCTGTGCGTTCCCGTACCTTCGGATCAAGCCCGGCCATTTGTGCGTTACCTCCGGCATTATCGGCCACAGGACCGTACGCATCCGTCGCTAATGTAATCCCTAATGTGCTTAACATCCCTACTGCTGCAATACCAATACCATAAAGTCCCATACTAAAATGTTCAAAACCATCGGAAAAGAAAAAACTTGCAAAAATAGCGGCACATACAATAAGCATGGGAGCGACCGTTGAACCCATGCCAATGGCAATCCCTTCAATAATGAGTGTTCCCGCTCCCGTCCTTGCTGAACTGGCAATTTTTTTTGTTGGACTGTAATGCGGTGAGGTGTAATATTCCGTGCAGAATCCAATCAAAAGCCCCGCAATTAATCCAGTAATAATGGACCACGCAACGCCCATGTATTGGTCGCCTAAAATACCCTTAACACAAAAATATGCAGCAAAAGCGACCACGATGGAAGAAAAGAAAATACCTCTACGCAACGCATTAAGAAGCGTTTGCTGTGTCGCATCTTCTTTTGTCTTAACTAAACCCATGCCTACAATCGCAGCCAAAATACCAAACGCTGCAATGAACATCGGGAGCATTAACCCTTTAATCCCTAAACCTGCGGCCACACCCAATGCACTGGTTGCCACAATTGAGCCCACGTAAGACTCGTACAAATCTGCTCCCATTCCAGCTACGTCTCCAACATTGTCCCCCACATTATCAGCAATAACCGCTGGATTTCGTGGGTCGTCTTCCGGAATCCCTACTTCAACCTTCCCTACTAAATCCGCCCCAACATCAGCTGCCTTAGTAAAAATTCCGCCACCCACACGGGCAAACAACGCCTGAAAACTTGCCCCCATTCCAAAAGTCAACATTGTACTCGTAATCGCTGTTACTTTATTCATGCCTTGCGGAAGCGGGTTGTTTGTGTAATACCACTCTAAACTGTAATACCATGCACTCAAATCCAACAGCCCTAAACCGACCACGACAAACCCCATGACCGCACCGGAAGAGAAGGCTAAACGTAACCCTTGATTTAATCCATCACAACACGCATTGGCTGTGCGTGCGCTTGACGCCGTGGCAATCTTCATTCCGCAAAAACCTGCTAAACCGGAAAACAAACCTCCGGTTAAAAAAGCAAATGGGACAAACATCACCATGTAACCGCCAAAGGCTAACATTAACAAAAGGCCAAAGACAATGGCAAAAAAAATGCCGACAGATTTATACTGTCGGCTAAGATAGGCATTGGCGCCTTGACGGACGGCTTCGGCAATTTCCTGCATTAAGTCCGTACCTTCACTCGCTTTAAGAATTTTAAACGTTAACACAAGAGCAAACCCTAAAGCCACTAATGAACAAATAGGAACAAATGCGAGTGAAGTCATCATTTATTTTTCCGAAGCCTCCTAAAAAATAAAATAAGTGACGGTAATGCTTAGAAGCATAGCATTACCTATTAATAAAAATCTTTTCAAGATTATTATTTTACTATCCTTTATTCGGTTTCGTTCCGTGATTCGCTTTTTTTGAGCGCCAGCTTAACTTTCCTCTACGCTTTTTCTTACTCATGATATCTCCTTATTATTTATTAAATTTTAATAGATAGTTATACTAGAAAATAACATAATAATCAACCTTTAAACCTTTAGTTCGGGTTCACCACACCACCTGACAGAATGAACTTAAATGCCTCTTCAATTGTAATATCCGTAAAAATCACTTCTTCTTTTGGAAAAAGGACTATAAAACCTGTCAATGGTCCAGGGGCACTTGGCACAAAGACATTACATAAATTTTGACCTGTTTTGGCACACAGCTCATCAGCAGATTTTTCTCCGGTTAAAAACCCAAAAGCATACGCTCCCTTACGCGGATATTCAACTAATACAACTTGCTTAAAACTCTTTAACTGCTCTTGTGAAAACAAAAAAACAGCCATTTCTTTTAACGCTGGATAAACCTGACGGAAAAAAGGCAGCTTTAATAAAAGCTTTTCAAAAAACTGATGTATGCGGTGCCCAACCAAATTCCGTGCAAAAAAACCAATAACAATAATAATATAGATGCCAAGAAAAAAACTTATTCCTCGAAAATAAAAACCGAATTTATTCAAAAAATAAGGTTCAATAAATTTTGCTAAAATCCCATCAATGGTTGTCACGCCTAAATACAGCAAGTACGCGGTTAAAGCAATAGGCAAAAAAATAACAAGACCTGAAAGAAAATATTTTTTTAAATTATTAAACATATTAACGTAACTGATAAAGAATTTGTGTCCCAATTAAAAATAGTAGTATCATTATAAAAGAATCCAATCCTACACCCAAGAAAGATTTTTTATTTTTTAACTCAATTCCTGCCACCGCCACACATGTTAAAACAATACTCAACGTCGCTGTTAAAATATGCGTCTGACTCACGCCACTTAAAAAAGCCCCGCCTTTATGAAACACCTCGCAAAGCGAAACAATAAAAATATTTGTCATATTACTACCAAAAATATTTCCTACGGCAAGATCAAAAGCTCCCAGCTTTAAAGCGGAAAGAGAAACAACCATCTCGGGCAAAGAAGTCACAAGGGCGAGAAAAATACTTCCGAAAAATGTCCTGCCTAAACCTGTCTGGGCGGCTAAATTATCCGCTAATCCAGCAAGCCAAATAGCTGCACCAATAACTAAAATAGAACTAAATACAATATTACCAACAATTCCCGACAAAGACCTCTGGATAACAGACTCATCCTTTTTGGTTTCCGTCGAAGGCTCTTTTTCCAAACAGGCTAAATAACGCATACCACAAAAATAGACGCCTGCAATAATAAATGAACTTATGCGCCCTAAAGGCAACCACAGTCCGGCCATCACAATAACTGTCAACACAACAGCAAATCCCGCCGCTGCTCTATAAGAACGATGCGGTACAATTGCGTTAGTGATGGATCCTTTACGGTAAACCACATCCATCACAACCAAAAGCATAGGATTAAAATTATTACTTCCTAACAGATTACCTAAAGCTAAATCATCCGCATTTAAAAATATAACGGCAGAAAGGCTTGAAATAACCTCAGGTAATGATGTAATAAATCCAAGCAACACCACCCCAAGCCATACCTTCCCCAACTGTAACCGATCACTCAATTGATCTACATAATACGTCAAACGAATGCCTGCCCAAACAATAATAGCCGCGCTTATTAAAAATTTTAACCAAATCATATTATTTTTTATTCAACGAATATAAAATTAATAATCCGCCCCCAGCTAAAAGCAATCCAATGAATCCACGGAATAAATCCACAACATCTTCCCACCACATCAATGTCAACGTAATTCCAAGGATAAGAACAAAAAATCCAACAAGACCTGTCGTAAACATTTTATAACTATTTTTTTCTACCATAACTCTACCCCTTTTCTTCTGCTGGACGGCTTTTCCAGCGTCGATTCATCCATGCCCATTCATGAGGATAACGACGAATATATTTTTCCATCACTTGCGTAATACGTGACATATTTTTTACCATCGTATCTCTATCATCCACACCTTCCTCTATATTCATAGGCTTTTCAATAATCACTTTATGTGTATCATCTGGCTGACGCACAATAAACATCGGAATAATCAAAGCCTTCGTACGCTGTGCAAATACAATAGGACCCGCCCCTGTCGCTGCCTTCTGCCCAAAAAAATCAACAAAGACCCCTCTGCCATTCCCAAAATTCTGATCTCCTAAAATAAATAAAACCTCATTGTTTTGTAAAGATTTTAATGCATTACGCACACACTCCCGACGAGGAATAGAATAAACTGTAGACAGTCCTAAATTTTTACGTTTTTCAAATAAATACTGATTCAACACCGCATCTCTAATGGGTCGAATAATCGTACTCACTTTATAACCCTTTTGCGCAACCCCTAACATCATTAACGGAAAATTACCAAAATGTGCTGTTAAAGCTACAACTCCTTTTCCTTGTTTTATAGCCTCATCAAGATACTCGAGACCCTCATAGGAAATTTTATTTACAAACTTATTTGGATGCGCCATAAAATAAAACAATTCCGTCATGCCGCGTCCAAGATTCATAAAACATGCCTTCGTAATCCTTTGAATCTCTTCGACAGACTTCTCCTTACCAAAGGCTATGGTCAAACTTTCCTCAGCAATTTGGCGTTGCCGGTGAATAAATCGATACGCGACAACAATAAACACCCGTGTGATAGGTTCAACAAACCAATACGGAAGACACGAAAAAAGCCACGTAAACACCACTAAGGCATAACGTGCCGATGCCCGTTGAAAACGTTTAATAGCTTTTGGTAATACTAATTCCACTAATTAATTCCTGAAATTAATTTACTTTTCTCGATGATTTTACGAAAAAGTAAGTTTTTAAATGAATACTTATTTAATGGAATTGGTATAGTTTCATCCTTTATTAATAAGCACAGGTATAATAAACAACAACCCTCGTATAACGAGAATCACGAATACCCACCAAAATATGGTTATTCCAATTGATTTTTTGGACATGAAAATGTTCCCCTTAAATTAAGGCCTATAACGCCCCCTAGTATACAAGCAAAACATAGATATGCAAAAACATCTCCAAACTTTGTGTAAAAAGTTTTTTCTTTTCTAAAGCTCACCTCACCTACGGCATACCCCTTCACAAAAGTATTCTTTCCCTGGGCATTCTGCAACAAATATTGAATCTTCCCTGTTGCATCAATAAAACCACTTACCCCTGTATTGGAAGCACGCACAAGCCCCCGTCGATTCTCAACCGTCCGAAACACGGCTGATTGCATATGCATCCATGGCGCCGCCGTATCCTCAAACCACGCATCATTCGTAATATTAATCAACATCTGCGCCCCATTATTCACAAACCCACGCGCCAAACGCCCTAACGTATCTTCAAAACAAATTAACGTAGAAAACTTTTTAGTGTCACTTGAAAATACTGTATACCCCTCACCTCGACTAAAATCTGCAATGGGAATAATATCAGACAAAAATGGGAAATGTGTACGAAACGGAATAAATTCTCCAAATGGTACAAGATGATGTTTATGATATTGCTGCTTAATCATACCATCTGGCGATAATAATAATGCCCCATTATAATAACGCCCCTCTTCTTTAACCACAGCCCCAAAAAGAATCGGAATATTAATCCGTTTTACAAAATATTGTAATGCTGAAAAATATTCATCATCCTCCCCAATAAACCCAGGAAAAGCCGTCTCCGGCCAAATAATTAAATCTGGATTTTCCCGTGCAGCCTCCTCACTTAAATCCAAATGCTTTTGTATAATTCCAGCCCATGCTATTTTATTCCATTTCAAATGTTGTGGCACATTCGCCTGCACTAGCGCAACCCTCATTCCCGATAAAGATGGTTGCACCCCATTAAGCCGAAACACCCCATACCCCAAAACCACCAACAATATGCAAACCGGAACCACATCCCACTTCGTAAATGGGATGTGGTTAAAGCGTTCCTTTATAAATACATTGACCATCACCACTAAAAAAGAAATACCAAACACACCGCTAATGTCAGCGATTTGGATAAATATTAAATTTTTATACTGTGAATGTGATAAACTTACCCAATCAAAACCGCTTAATAAATATGATCGTGCAAACTCCAGGGCTACCCAAAGACTAGGTAATAAAAATAATTTTGTTATAAAATTATACTTTGCAAAAAGACTATAACCTATACCAAACATCCCAAAATAAAGGGCTAAGTATAAAATCGCGGCAATCGCTCCGGCAATCGTCACATGCCCAAACCACCAAATGGTTGCACCAAAAAAAAGGACTCCACAAAAATAAGCTATACGAAAAGCCTGTCCCGGTGTTTTTCCGTCTAAGGCAAAAAATAATGGAACCAACCCGACCCAGGCTAAAATGGAAAGTTCAAACTTTGGGAAAGATAAAACTAAAAGGGATGCTGAAAGAAGTATCCACATAATTTAATATTCTAAAAACTACCCCCCGCAACACTTCTTATGTTTCTTACCACTACCACACGGACAGGGATCATTGCGGCCTACTTTAGGATTAGCATTATGCACAGGTGCGGCTTTAGATCTCTCTGGAGACACAAACTCTGTAGAAGAAGGCGGTGCCGGCTTCTGAGCTGCTGCACTAGCCATACCTGACATTTCATCATGAATCAAATTCTGCGGCAATGAACTAAACACCCCTTTAAGATGATGGGACGGCTCAACAGGCTGCATCTTAAAAATTAACTCAACAACTTCCCTATTAATAGTCCCATACATCTGCTCAAACATTAAAAAACCTTCTTTTTTATATTCAATCAACGGATCACGCTGTGCAAATGACCGAAGCCCAACCCCTTCCTTTAACTGATCCATGGCATACAAATGATCCTTCCATTTCGCATCAATCGTATTAAGCATCACCATCCGCTCCATATGCCGCAATGCCTGAACATCAATATCCTGCTCTCGGGCTTCATACAACGCCACTACACCCTTCACAACCAAATCCGTCACCTCATCCTGAGACATTTCCTGAAGCTTCTCCTTTGACTCCTGAAAATTATAATTAAAATGCATCTTTAAATATGCCGATAATCCATCGATATCAAACCCGTCTTCTTCCGAATCAGCGCCTTCTTTAGGCGTATACAAATAATGAGCGGCTTCTTCACCAACCACATCCTCAATAGCACCCATAATCATCGACTTAATTTCCTCACGTTCCAATACCTCCCGACGTAAATCATAAATCACCTCTCGCTGACGATTCATCACATTATCATATTCCAATAGATGTTTACGAATCTCAAAATTATGTCCCTCAACCCGACGCTGTGCGGTTTCAATGGATTTACTCAACCACGGATGTTCCAAAGACTGCCCCTCTTCCATCCCCAATTTATCCATCAATCCAATAATCTTATCCGACGCAAATAAACGCATTAAGTCATCTTCAAGCGATACAAAAAACCGTGATGACCCCGGATCTCCCTGACGCCCTTGACGCCCTCGCAACTGATTATCAATCCTCCGTGATTCATGCCGTTCCGTCCCTAAAACATGCAGACCACCTATTTCCAAAACTTTCTTATGTTCCTCAGAACACTGTTGTTTAAATTGTTCAATAAATTTCTTCGTTGTGGCCTCAAGCTCTTCTTGACTCGCCCCCTTCTTCACTTTTTGACTCGCCAATGTCTCAGCTAAAAATTCTACATTCCCGCCTAACACAATATCCGTTCCACGCCCGGCCATATTCGTAGCGATCGTCACAGCCCCATAGCGTCCAGCCTGTGAAATAATGTGCGCCTCCTGCTCATGAAACTTCGCGTTCAATACATTATGAGGAACTCCTTTTTGCTTAAGCATACGCCCCAATAACTCTGATTTTTCAATCGAAATCGTTCCTACTAAAACAGGCTGACCTTTTTTATGACACTCCTCAATTTCCTCAACAACCGCGACAAACTTTTCCTTGACCGTCTTATAAATCGCATCCGGATAGTTCGCCCTTTGCAGCTTCTTATTCGTCGGCATCACCACACAATCCAAATCATAAATCTGTTTAAACTCCGTGGCCTCTGTATTCGCCGTTCCTGTCATCCCCGAAAGCTTCTCATACAACCGGAAATAATTTTGAAACGTTATCGTCGCCAACGTCTGATTCTCCCGCTCAATCTTAATCCCCTCCTTAGCTTCCACCGCCTGATGCAATCCATCCGACCAGCGTCGCCCCGGCATCATACGCCCCGTAAATTCATCAACAATAATCACTTCTCCATCCTGAAGAACATAATCTACATCTGGCACGAAAAACTCATGCGCCTTAAGGGCCTGTAAAATATGATGACGAAACTCAATCGTTTCCATCTCATGCAAATTATCAACCCCCAACAATTTCGCGGCGGCTTCCTCACCTGTCTCCGTCAATGAAACGGATTTAGCCTTTTCATCGGCCATATAGTCATACCCTTCAGATAAATCCACCTCCGCATGCTTAGCATCAACCTCATCCTTCTCCGTAATACGCCGCCCCTTTAATTTTTTTGCCGCCTCATTAGCCTTATAATATTTATCCGTCGCCTCATCTGCCGGACCGGAAATAATCAATGGTGTCCGTGCCTCGTCGACTAAAATGCTATCGACCTCATCGACAATAGAAAAATGATGTGGCCGCTGCACCATATCCTCCTTAAAATTCACCATATTATCCCGCAAATAATCAAATCCAAATTCATTATTCGTCCCATACGTAATATCACATTCATACGCGATTTTTCGTTCAGAAGGAATCATATCATGCAAAATGACCCCAACAGTCAACCCTAAAAATTCAAACAACGGCCCCATCCATTCCTTATCTCGATTAGCCAAATAATCATTCACCGTCACCACATGCACCCCTTCACCTGTCAATGCATTAAGATATGCCGGCAATGTCGCAACCAACGTCTTCCCTTCCCCTGTCGTCATCTCCGTAATATTCCCCCCGTTAAGCACCATCCCACCGAGCATCTGCACATCATAATGCCGCATCGACAAAATACGCTTACCCGCCTCGCGTACCACCGCAAAAGCCTCTGGCAAAATATCCTTCAAAAATTGTTGTTTAACCTTACGAAAATCTTCCTGCGCCTTTTCAATCTTAATACTCAAATCATCCTTCTCCTCAACAGCCGTAGCCTTCAGACGCAAATCTTTTAACTTATTAAACTCATCCAATTCTTTTTTAACTGCCTGCGGATATTTTGCACGAAACTCATCCGTCTTAGCCTGCAACTGTTCGTCACTTAAAACCTCCAGTTTCTTCTCAAAACCATTGATCAACGCAACCGTCCCAACCATTTGCTTTACCACCTTCACCGAAGGCATCGGCAATTCTTCCGGCAAATGAATATTTACTTTAGGTTCCAGTTTATCAACAACCTTCTGCGCCCCTTTAATTGCGCCCTTTTGAAATAAAAAATCAAGCATTTATATTTTCCTTTTTATATTTTTAAACTTTTATCTCTTTTGCTTTCAGTGCCGATAACTCACCCCCAAAAACACCTGCAATTTCCTCATAAATTTCCGCGATATCTTCCGGCAAATAATCATGAACAATCCGGTTACGCACATCGCGCATTTTTAACCAAAGCTCCGTGGAGGAAATCCAATCCAGTTTCGCCATACGATTCAAAATATCCCGTAATGTTTCCGAATTTTCAGCAATCAGCCTCTCATAACTTCGAAAAAACTTAAGACCAATCTCCACAGCACGGATAAAACGATCACATAAGGCATCATAGGGTTCCTGCTCTTTGGGATCATACTCTTTTTTAGGGTCATAAGAAGCAATATCTTTTAGAGAAGCCTCTACCAAATTAATCGTATTAACCATCTGTTTATGAACTTTTTCTGTAATTATTTTTTGATCGTAACTCATACAAATTTTTTCTTCTGAATCACGTTCAAAAATGCCTGTTGCTCCATCCTTAAATTATCAGGATCCATAACCACCACATCAATTTTTTCTTCACATTCCATAAAAAATTTTACAGAAACCTCCTGAGAAACACGGTAAGCATTTTCACTGGAAAGAATAAGCACATCAATATCTCCGCCTTTTTTAGAATCATCCACCCTCGACCCAAATAAAAAAATTTCACCCTTAACACCTTCCAAGGCCTTTTTTAACGCACGTTTTTCTTGATCATCAAGACGCATACCTTCCTCCAACAAGGAGATATTGTAACACACACCGGGGTAAATTCAACCACTCCACTGCATTAAACCAACTTGGGTGTATGTGGGCTTTTTTACTATTAATTAACTATAGAATAGTCCACCCCATACTGATTAATTTCCTGAATAAGTGTACTATACTGATCTTTAAAATCTTGAGGAGTAAGAGGAATAGGTTCGATCTGTGAATCAATTTTTAATGCTATTTCTCGTAACATAAACATTTCTTTAAGACTATCTTTTCCAAACTGCTTTGACACAACCGCTATATCAATATCACTATCTTTCCCTGCTTTCCCTTTAGCATGCGAACCAAAAATAATAGCTCTAGACACTTTAACCTTCCGCTGATCAAGCAACTCTAAAAAAGCATTAATTTTCTTTCGATCTAAAGCCTTCAAAATTGTTCGTTGAGCCATTTTAAAATCACTTTCGTCTTATCTAAATATCTTAATAAAAACTGCTTAGTTACTTTTTTATAAAAACTTAATTTATAATCATCATACCTTGTCTGTATATTAAATGTTGATATCTCCGCCAGTTCTTTTTTATACTGATCTAAAACTAATACTCCTGTTTTTTCTACCAAACGCACCAAATCATGAATCAAAGGCGGTGCCGATTGTGTTTTTTTAATAACCAAAGCCTTTAACATTTTTTCGATACTCAAGTGACAAAAAAAGAGTGCGTAATGATATCTTTTATTTTGATAAAGAATTTTTCCTGTCTCAAAATCTTTTTTTGAACTATTTTTCCAATAAGCAATAACTTCTTTTTCATTCAAAATATTTATCTAATCTCCCAACACTATTTAACAAGCTATTATTTCTCTAAGTATAAAACTCCACCTAAGCTTGTCAAGAAAGAAAATAGAACAGGTGTCATTTACGATTCAAAAGTGGACTATAAAAATCAAAAACAGGTGGGAAAATCTATCTTAACATTATAAAAATCAATTACCTCTAGTTCTTATTATTACTTACAAAACAACTTCCTCATCCAACTTTGCTATTGGATCAATACCATCCATACAATCTGCACTTCCTTGCTCATCATCAGGACAAGCATTAATTTGCAAGCCCAAAAGCAAAGGCACATTCACAGGAACCACATTAATAATCACCGGCGAAAACCCATCAATCTTCATATCAAAAATAGGCTGTTGATCCATAGGCAATGGAACCCAGTTAGCGTCACGTTTAATTTGAAGGTCAAGCGTAGCAGGATTAAAGTTAATACCACCAGTATTCCACTCAGTTTTAAGTGTAGACGAAGCATTTTTATCAACATTAGTATCAGATTTACGAAATATTCTTTTTTTATTTTCTTTTTTCCATGCACGCTTCAATGTCTTTATTAAAACTATCATCCATATTGTTGATATAATAAGTATTACTTTATCAATAATTATATATCCTTTATGCGGGTGATACTTTTTCCTCCATATTTCAACGTTTGTTTTCGTAATTCTAGAAAGAAAATATACCTGTTCTTCAAATGCTTCTGTTTCATTTTCCAAGTATTTATACATATTTGTATAATAACCAAAACCCCAAGCATAATCTATTTGTTCTAAATGTTTCATCTCATGAACAAGAAAACCAATTAAATCCCGCAACAAAAAACGATCTTTATCTGAGTTTATTTTAATAATATTTCCAAATTTTATATCAGGAGTATTCCCTTTTTCTTTATATATCACTCGCATTCCTCTTCTAAGACATTAAGCAAAAATAACTTCCCTAATTTTTATAGTTATCCATTGGCGAAATTTTATAATTCCATTCCCCATGAAACTTAGATTTCCATAAATTTATTTCCGCCATTTTGTCATCACTAACTTTAATTCCCGTTTCGTATTTATTTTCATCAAGCATGGACTTTATTTCTAATCCTTTGTTCGTTCTTGTATTTGCAATAAGATTCACAACTGTTTCCCTTGTCAATAATGGTCTTCCTCGCCAATTTCGTG
>UOGJ01000073.1_pt1 | contig 38478 bp, 37 predicted proteins | sample 1989031 | NCBI WGS metagenome assembly UOGJ01 (sample SAMEA4712195, study PRJEB27164) | hydrothermal vent metagenome | biome: marine basaltic hydrothermal vent biome; feature: marine hydrothermal vent; material: mineral | place: Pacific Ocean | collected 2011-06-14/2011-07-23 | depth 1719 m | reverse complement strand
GAAATTGCCTCTAGACCGACAGCCCCACTTCCGGAAAATAATTCAAGAAATTCAACATTTACCATATCCTGTCCCAACAAGTCAAAAAGCGCTTTACGCACCATGTGCTGAGTTGGACGAATGTCCACAGGCATATAAAAATTACGCCCTCTATATTTTCCACCGACTATTTTCATTTTATGTATGTTTACAATCGCGATGTGTACAGGTCAGCGGAAAAACAATATCACTGGCACAGCAGGGAATCATCACTGCAAATATTGTTATTAGAAAAACGCCACCGATTGAATGAATCCAATCCCCAAGACCAAAGCTGATCAAATAAAGAATGGAAGCAACACTGCTTACAAAAACATGCGCGGAGTGTGAATATTCTGTTGATTTTTCGAAATTTGCCGTCACTGCTAATCCAGCAAGAACACCAACAATGGCAAAGGGAAAAATTGTTCCAGGATTTTTAATGAGACAGATATGAATATTCATTTCATGTCCCAGGATAAGCCCCCCTATATAAGGGAAGAAAATATCACTAATACCACAAATCATAAGTGATCCCAAAAATCCAATTAAACACGCCTTAAAAATATTACGATCATCATGTTTCCAAAACATTGCTGTTGTTGCCACAGCGCTTAAAAGGACATGTGAGGTATGAAATACATGAAACAACTCTCCTGAAGCACTTGCAAAAAGTCCAGTATTTGCTTGAGCTAAAGTTGCAATAAAAGTTAATACTCCCATAAATACAATACCTAAACATACACCAAAAATTGAAAAAGGTAAATGATGAAGTAGTTCAGTGAAAATATATTGGGTTTTACTTTTTTCTTTAGCCATAATAACAAAGGTCCTCGTAGCAAAAATTAAGTACCCTTAAGTTAATTTTTACTTATATAATAAACTGCAGAGAATAAACCCAAGGGAGATTAAAAGATAACACAGTTTTAATATTTTTGTCAAATAATCTTGCGAATTAACTTATATTAAATGTTACATATGGAAAAAAATAAGTATTCGTTTACTCATAATAGATGTTGCCAACCCAAAAAAAAATTAAAAACTATATTTTGCTCTCACATAAACATTCTTATCTTTTTTCATTTGGCCAAATTCAGTAATGTTGTCTTTTCCCCAAGGCAAATTCGCACCTAATGTGACCTTCCATTGATCATTAATATCATAACCTACACTTGGCCTTAAATAACCGTCCCTATCCGATGGAGAATAAAAAGTGAAAAGTGATAACATTAATGTTTGGTTTATTAAAAGTTTTGTCAAACGATTAGTCAGTAAATGCCTGTATTCATCCCAAAAATAATCCTGAGACAAAAGATTATCCCTATAATTTTTATAATCGAGTTTCTGTTCATAATAATACTGAAATCCAATTTTTAAATCATTGCCAAGATCTTTGGAATATCCTATCATCGCCTTGAACATCGAATTTTCAATGAGACGGTTGGTTCCATCAGGATCCTCACGAGAATTAACGAATCCTACCTCAGCATTTCCTATGCCTGCAAAAAATGGGCCACGGATACTTGCACCATAAACATCTAGTCGTTCATAATAAAGTTGCCGAGTTGTTTCATTCTTATAACTTCGAGGGCTTTTGTCAAATCCACGAAAATAATAAAATGCTATTTCATTACTAGCAAAATTACGGTATAGCCTGAGCGCATATTCATTATTGGACATTTGAAAAGAAGGCGAAACGAGATGCCGGTCAGAATTAACTCCTGCAATACCATTTTGAAAACTGTCGAAAAAAGATAGCCTATCTCCTTTGGCATGAGTGTTAGGAGTGAAATATGGTATGACCACAAAATCAATGTTCATAAATGAAGGATAAAACGAAGTCTTAATCGCATCAGACGGCTTTTTCAAATATTCATCATTCCTTCCTATAAAAAAGGAAATATAATCTTTTGGAAAGATATCATTAATAAAAAGATAATCACCTGTACCCCATGTAAGAATTTGACGGCCAATCTTGGCATCCATAAAATCAAATGGGGTAATAGAAAGGTTGAGTTCTCTTAACTCAAAGCCTGTTTTCCCTGTGAAATATTCATCAACAGTAAAATCACCTTTAAAATTAATAACACCCCCTTTCTCTGCCAGGTAATTCTCTCCATCAAAAAAATAGGATGTCTTAAGTTGTAATCGTTGTTCCAATAGATTAAAGGTATCTCTTTTAGTATTATCATCGCTTACCTTTACACCATAATCAGCTTCGAGAAAACCGTAGATTTTAGGCAACTCAGCGAAACTATTTTTAGTAAAAAAAATAACTAATATTATTAATGCAGATACAAATATTTTTTTTTGTATTATTTTATCCATTTTACCGGAGCCCTTCTTAGATATCGTTCAGCAAAAATTTTTTCTGTTAACCCGACATCATATTCAATGTTTGAAAATTCCATTATGGTTTCTCCGCCCCTCTCCAAATCCTTTGCGATCGACTTTATAACTGTAGGTTTTCCCTGAACATCAGAAATTTCTAATGCCTCAATAACCCGTATTAACTTATTCTGTTCATCATAATATTCTGCTTTTGTTGGAATAAAATTGGTTTTATTTATCCATACAAAATAATAGGAAAACTCAACTCCTTTGGTTTTTTTTGGAATATTCTTTATTTTATAAAACTCCCCACTCGAATTAATCAACTCATGAATGTCAGAATCAATTCCACGACCAGAGACATCTTCATAAACAAAATGAGAACCAGAAAAACTAGAACGTTTATCGCTTGCGGCAATACGCGTTACTAAATCTAATGCGGGTAAATATAACCATCTATCATCATCACCCCCAAGATGTTTCCATACCATAAAAACCATTTTGGCAACATCAGCAGGTTTTCTAAAGTAAACATAGAATTTTTGTTCACCTCCTTTTTCCATATTGAGGCGTAAAATTCGAAATTCACGGATTCTTTTACGTCCTTGTGAATCAGTAATTGTCATTTTAACATCTGATTTCCCATCATTGCCCGTGTAATAAGAAACCAGATTAGCTTTTTTGATAATTTCATTTACCTCTAAATCTTGAGAATAACCAGTAGAATTCATCATAAAGAACATCAAAACTAATAGTAAAAAAGAATGTTTAAACATGAGAGTTTCTCCTTTTTTTAGAACACATGAATAAAATTTTTGGGTTTAAAGAAATAATAGCAGGAATTATCATCAAAGTAGCAAAACCAGAAACCGCCATTATTGCGAACATAAAAAATCCTACAGTCTTATAAGGGACTAATGGTGCGGCCAAAAGAGGCAAAAATCCAATGGCTACCACCAAAGCATTACGCACAATGGCCCGTCCCGGACCTGCAAATATTTCAATTGATGTTACCTCCCAAGATCCTTTTTCTTGATTAATTTCGATCGATCTTTGAATAAAGTGAATTGCAAAATCAATGGATAGCCCCAAAGTGAGGGCAGAAAGTACAGCAACTGGCATGTCATAGTCTTTACCAAAAAATCCCAAAAGACTATAAATGAAAAGAATTGTTACTGTTAGAGGAATCATTGAAATAAGGGCCCTTCCCGGTGAACGAAATAAGAATAGCATCATGAAAAATACAATAACAAAACTTCCTGAAAAATTTTTAAGCATTCCTAAAACCATATTATTTTGCCAGACAACATTAATATACGTTAATCCAGCCCAACCAAATGTTATCTCTCTTGGAGGCGGATTATTCTTAATATATCGAGCAACATGTTTTGTCACCTTATCCATATCTTTGTTGTCACCGCTCTTCAATTGAACCCAAATATTAACTTTAGAATAATTGGGTGTCGTCAAATGCCATAGATCATCAGGTTTATGTGAATTTTCAAAGGAAATTAAGCTTTGTGCTATAGCTGCCTTTGTTTTGGGAATGATATTATTGGCCTTATCACCACCTAAAAGTTCATAATAGATTTTTTTTACCATATCAGCAAGAGATGTTGTTTTCCCCACAAAACCGCTATCCATCAAATTTTTCTGCAGGTTTTCAACATATTTAAGCATATCAGGATGGATGAAGGCCTCCGATTCTGTATCCTTTGATTTAAGAACAAGATATGCTTCATAAGTGCCTGCAAAGTGCTCATTAAGGATACGATCTGCAACTCTTATGGGGTGAGATTTGTTAAACCATCGAACAGGGTTATCATTCACCTGTATGCGAGTTATTCCATAAACCGATATCCCAATCAGAATAAGAGTAACAGCCAAAACTTTCTTAAAGTGTTTAATGGAAATTATTCTTATAGCACCCAAAATTTTATCTAAAACAACTGCTTTTTTATTTTTTCCGGATAAACCAAAATTCATAAAAGTTTTAATATTCATTAGCATAATATAGGCTGGAATAAATAATATTGTAAGAATCCAAGCAATCAAAACGCCAAGGGCAACAAAAACCCCAAAAACTTGAACAGGCGGAATGGGCGAGAACGAAAGTGAGAAAAATCCAACTGCGGAGGTTAATGATGTAAACAACATGGGCTTAAAGAGCTCTTCTAAAACAAAACTTATTGTTTTTTGTCTATCATTATAGATATGATACTTATCAAAAAATTCACTTAAGATATGAATCGAATCTAAAACAGCAATGGGCATTAAAAAAATTGGTATCATAGAGCTCATAATATGAACAGGGAATCCAAATCCAATTAATAGTCCCATCGTAATAATTACTGTTGCCATGGCTACCAGCATCGGCGCAATAATTAGCTTTATTGATTTAAAGAAAAACCACATAAGAAGAGAAATGACAAGTCCAGCCAAAGGCGCAGAAATCGCCATCTGTTTAAACATCTCAACGCCAAATTGATCATTAGCAATAGGGAGGCCTGTAAAGTGATATTTTTCTTTTCCAGAATAATTTTGTACAATTGTTTTAATTTTTTTTGAAATTTCGTAACTCATATCTTTTTGTTCAATGGGTATGTAAAGAGCGAGTGCCTTACCATCTTCAGAAACCATTGTGCCATGAAACATTGGATGATCTTGCGCTTCATCACGAATTTCTATTGCTCCTTCCTCTGTATTAGGCGGTTCCTCCATTAGCCAGTTAAAACGCACTCTTCCAATACCCGCTTGCTGAATGTTATCTTTTGTGGAAGGAGATATTATTTCTGAAGAAATAACTCCATCAAGCTTTTTTATTTCATTCGTTATGTTGTAGATATTTGTCAGAGTTTTAACATTAAAAACACCGTTGGGATTATCTGTGTTAACAATACCAATCACGATGAGATCATAAAGAGCAAACTCTTTCTTCATCTCATTATGAAATACCCGTACAGGAGCATCACCAGGCAGCATATTTTCAGGGTCAGTATCAACTTTTATTTTTGGAAATTGTGCCAAGGCAAAAATAGACAGAATGATAGTTATCACTATAATGCTCTTTGGTTTATGAATAGCAAATTGTATGAATTTTTTTAACATGACTTGCCCCCTTTTATTTTATTAAACCAAATATTGTTTTATGAAAAATCAACGCAAATTTTATTGCAAAATTTTAATTATTTTTTTAACTCTATGACTAACTACTTTATAACAAGTCTTAACCCCATCCTTCTCAGGAATAATAATCCCTTGTGTACGCAACACTCCTAAATGTTGTGAAATCGTTGATTGGGGTAAATTAAGTTTTTTAACAATTTTGCTTACATTACACTTATTCCGCATTAACCCCTCCACCATTTTTAATCGTACTGGATGACCCAATGCTTTTAGAATTTCACTATCTTTTGTATAATCCATTTAATTTCTCCTTTTATATATCGTAATATTTTAATATTACGATATTACGAAATAAATGTCAAGAATTATTTTTTGAAAAATAATATTAAAAAATAAAATATAGGTGAGTTTTAATTGTCGTAGAGAGACGTACAGGGAGTTATAAATTTAAATTTTTTGTATTTATTCCTTTTTATTGAAATGTTTTTTAAGCGCCTCAAATCCTCCAATAAGGTTGCCATTAATAAAAATTTGAGGAACCGTTAAGGCATTAGTCATTGCTTGAAGAGATCGAGTGGTTATCGTTTTACCAAGTTGAATTTCTTCATAATCTAAACCGTTATTACCTAAAAGAGTTTTGGCCTTTGCACAAAAAGGACACCCTTCTTTTGTAAATAAAGAAATCTGCATTAGCTTAGCCTCTGGATTAATGTAGTTAAGCATTGTTTCTGCATCAGAAGCCTCAAAAGGATCCCCCTCAACTTCTGGCTCAATAAACATCTTCTCAATGACTTTATCTTTCACGAGCATTGAATATCGCCATGTTCTTTTCCCAAACCCTAAATTATCTTTATCCACTAACATTCCCATTTTGTCGGTGAATTCACCATTTCCGTCCGGAATAAACGTAACATTGCCTGCCCCTTGATCTTCTTTCCAGGCATTCATAACAAAAGTATCATTCACGGAAAGACAAACAATCTCATCAACACCGTTTTCCTTTAATACCTTAGCGCATTGGTTATATCCAGGCACATGCGTTGATGAACACGTTGGAGTAAATGCTCCAGGAAGCGCAAATAAAACAACTGTTTTTTCTTTAAAAATTTTATCAGTGGAAATTTCACGCCATTCATCATTATTTCTGTATTTAAATACTACCTCTGGAACTTTTTCCCCTTCTTTATTTTTTAACATGATTAACCTTTTTTATATTTATTGTAGTAAAATTTATTTTTTCCCTAGCATTAATTGAATATCTTCTTTGATTGCTTCCAAATCTTCTTCATGCTCTATTTCATCCGTCATGATTTGTAATGCCATTTCATATGTTACAGAGTCTTTATCTTTAGTGTAGTCCATTATATTCTTATAAACATTAATAGCACACTGTTCTCCTTTAATGTTTTGGTCAAGCAGTATTCTCACATCATGATTGTCAGGTTTATCATACCCACAATTTGTAAAATCATACCATTCTTTAGGTTCAAGCAATGGCGTCCCACCAAGCTGTATGATTCTATCGGCAATCATTCCAGCATGACGCAATTCATCATTTGAATGCTGAATCAGTTCTGCAACGACAGCTTCTCGGGGCATTCCAACTGCGACTTTAGCCCCAAGCCAGTACTGATAATAAGCAAGCCATTCATCGGCAAATGCTTTATTTAATAATGTTACCAATTCTGGAATCTTTATTCCCAGTGATTCAATTATTTCTCTTCCTCTAGTTCCCATTTTTTGTTACCTCCCTATTAATTGATTATTGCATTGATTACAAATTCCCTCTAAAATCATTTGTTTCTTTAAGACTTTAAATTGTTTTTTAATTTTAGAAGGGATTTCCACCTTGTCACAAGCATCACTATAAAAATCTGTCATATTAAAACATTTGATACACCTAAAATGGTGATGGGCATTAACGTTTGAATCAAACCGTTTAGGTTCACCGTATCCTGTTACTAAATTGATAATTCCTGCTTTAGAAAATGACATTAATGTCCTATATACAGTATCAAATGAAATATTAGGAATCACCGCTTGAACATTACTGAAAATTTGATCAGCAGAAGGATGCGTTTCTTTTTTAATTAATTCCTTATAAATCGCTGTTCGTTGAGGAGTTATTTTAAGATGATGTTCTTTACATTTATTCTTAAATGAATCCATTAAATTATTTTCAAATTCTTTTTGCATATTTTTACTATATAGGAATTATTCTTGTTTGTAAAGAATTTATTTTTTTAGGTCCAACTGAAATAGAAGAAAATTTGTTTTACTGATATAGCATGTTATACTTTCACTAGATTAAAACTTTTAAGTTCTGTTCTTTAATTTATTAAAGGTAAACTGCTCGAAAGGGTAGGACACAAAGCTATGAACCTAATTCCTGATTGGAAATGGTTGTCTGGCTGCCATCACATCCTTCATAAGATAAATGAATTGTGATGTAATAAGAATTCTTTCATCTTTGTCCTCCTTTTCTAGCTTGATTCAGAAATTTTAGGAGAACAAAAATGAAAATTTTAAAAATTATCTTTCTTACCGTAGTATTTACCACGCCCATCTTACTTTTAAATTGCCTTCATATATATGCTGGAATGAGCCGATCTAAAAGTTATAAAGTTTCTGTCACTATTCCACATATTATTGGTCTTAATACTAACGTTCAAGAAACATTACAAGCAAAGAAAAACAATTCTTCACAGCAAAAAATACAGTTTCAAAAAATTGTCCGCAATAATAAGACGATTATGCTTCAAACAATCGTAATAAAATAATAAGAATGCTAATTTTTAGTTCGTACTAATGGAATGTGAAATATGTAGGTAGCTCCCTCTGCTATTACTATTTCATTTTTTATCTTAATTTTTGGAATATATTCAATGGGAAGTGAGTTAATATCGATTTGTAATGTATGTTTTCCTGGTGACACATCTTTTAAGAAATAAGTCCCTTCAAAATCACTTACAACCTTTTCTTTTTTATCCAGTATAATACGAACCTTAGGAATAAAAATATCTCCGGAATCTGGTTTACCATTTTTATTTACATCATAAAAAATAATACCATAAATACCAGATTGGCTTTTTAAACCAAAATTTATTTCTTCCATTTTATACGTAGAAACCTTGACCTCTCGAAAAATAGGCGTTGAAAAAATAAAACCATCTGGGATAGTATCAATATCCACAGAAACACGCACTTTTTTTCCTCTCACTTTAGATAAATAATACCCATCTCGATCCGTTGTTACCTCCGTCCTTCCAACCTGAACACGAACATCTGAAATTCCTTCCTCATTGTAATCTTTTTTTTGATTTCCATTAAAATCTTTAAAAACATACCCTTTAATAGTGCCTTGAGGGTTCCATAAAAATGGAGTTTCCCAAGCTGTCCGTACACCGCCACGCACATCCACTTCATTAAAAGCATCAGCATTAGAATTTTCTGCCCACACATTACGAATACGTCCATCCATAAATAATTCAACATCAGGGGTTGGACGGTAATTTAACCCGACACTCCCTGTAATATTATCTTCTCCAGCAAGAAAGCTATTATTTCCCTCTGTATTTTCTTCATTTCGATAAGCTAAAGTCATATTGCCTGATAACAGATCATTCATCTTTTTTGTATAATTAAACCCACTCATCATAACACTTGGTTTTAACCTCTCTCCAGAAAGAGTTTCATCCACCCAAGAATATTGATAATTTAAATAATAATTTAAATTACGTATCACAGGAAAACTCATTCCTGTAGAAAGAGAAAATCTATCATATTCTGAAGAGGGAGAAAGAGTAAAGCGGCTTTGCTGGTAAGATCCTCCTAAATGCGCCGTTAAATTTTTTCCTTTCCATAATGGAAACCGTTTGGAATAGTTTGTGTTAATACGAAAATTGTTTTGCGGTGATATTTCTTGTAATGTATCTAAATAATAAAAAGAAGCATTCCATCGATCTGTTAGATTTAAAGGAATATCAAGTGAGGCATTCATAGAAATATTAACGGCATTTTTATCTTCTGGGTTAAAAAGAAATCGATCACGATATAATTCCAAATTAGAAGAAAATATCATATTTTCTAAATTTAAATTGTAGAAAATGTTTGCCCCAACTTCTCCACGGTTTCCTGGTTGACTTGCAATGGTTGCAAAATTTTTTTCAATATCTCTAAAATTTATACGCAAATTTTGAAAATCTTTTTCCCAAAAAAAACTAGCCATCTGTGCCATTTCTTGTTCATCATAGGCAACCTCTCCGTACAACAAAACATTTTTGATCCGCTGCTGTCCTTCGATAGAAAAAACACGATCTTTAAGAAACTCTCTGCGTTCTGAACCATATCCTCTTGCAAAATTTAAAGAATAATAACTTTCCTTTTCAGGAAATAATGTCAATTTAGCTCCTTCAAGAAAAGAATTACGTGTATTGGCGATCCCTGGTGATAATACGCCAAACGTTATACGATCACGTCCTCGAAGATAGCTATATTGCAGCTTATCTTCAAAAAGATGTCCTTCAAAAAAAATACCACGAATATATTGCCCTGGAAGAGTTAACGGCGAAAATTCTTTAACAATATCAAATCCACGTATATCAAAGTTTTTTAATATCCCCATCTGCCCATCTTCTAATCCAACGGTATAACTTGTTGCTTCTGTTGTCTTATTTAATTTATTAAAAACTCCTGAAGCATCAACGTTTCCGTAAGGAGTTTCCCCTGATATACCTAAACGCTGGATTAATCCTAAATTTTTCCGTTGGAGTTTATCAAAATTTTCTCCCGTATAAAAAGAGTTCCAATCAGTAGAATACGTTATTTCAAAAGGTTTGGCTCCCTGCACCCACAGATCTTCTTTTTTTTGAATAAGTTCTGTTTGAATTGGAAAAATGACCTCAACATTAAAAGTCCAGCGCCCTCGATCATCCCAAAGATGCAGAAATGTCTTTCCTCGGTTTTTTGCTATAAGTTTAATTCTATCACGTCCTTCTGCTTCTATGACAATAAACCCCGGAGTGATTATAAGATGACGTTGAATATTTTTTCCTTCTAAAATTAAAACAGAATTTATTTCAACCTGTAAAGATGTCCCAGGCTGCCTTTGCCATAAAGAATCATCCAAATACACAGTATTTCTTTCTTGAAGAACTTTTTTTAGTCTTTTCGGGATTAAAACTTCATGATTTTCTTCATCTAAAATTTTTGGCTTAGGGGGTTTGCTTGTCTTTTGGAGATTAGACGTAGAGATATTATCTGAATAGTTTTCTTTTGTTTCATTTTTTAATTTATTAAAAAATTTTGTAATAAAATTTGATTGATTATTTTTTACTTCAATAGAAAATTTTACAAATTTCTTTTTTTCAATTTTCACCCCTGTATTTTTAATTAACTGAATGTATTTTATTGCTTCAGAATCTTCTGGATGGACTAAATTTGCATATTTAAAATACTCTAAAGCGGCATCAAAATCTTGGGCTTCAAAAGCCTGTTTTCCTAAAGATACATAATGTTTATATGTATTGATATATTGTGCCGACACGGGTATTGGTTGAAGGACAAGAGGAAGGATAATACATATACTGAAGAAATAGCTGAATACTTTTTTCATAATAAAAACAATAAAGGCTCATATACTGTCTATTCATTAAGAAATTAATCACGTATTGTTAAAATATTGATAGAAACATCTTTTTTTTCAAAATCAATTTCTTTAACCAAAACATTATCCTGCTGTAAATCAATAGTTGCCACTAGCGTATATTTTCCAATCGAAAAATCATTATTAAAAACCATTTGATAAGATGCTTTTTGTCCTGGCGGAATATAGATAGTTTCTATTTCTCCACGATCAACAACACGGCCATCTTCGCTTAGCACATAAAAAATACCTTGAGGGATTAAGATCACATCACCCGTATTAATAAAATCTGCCTGAAGAGATTGAGATGAAATAGTTATATTTTCTAGAACAGCTTCTTTTTTTTGATTTACGGATTCCAGAAAAAATAATCCACCCACTCGGGTTACAACATTAACACCTCTTTTTCCTTTTAAGGGAGTTGCTTCTTTTTCTAAAAAAAGAACACCATAATATCCTCCGGATATATTTTGCGGAACATTAAATATATAGGATATTTTCTTTTTCCCATAAGGAGATATTGTAAAATCTTGTGGAGAAAAATGCACCCATGAAGCGAGTGAATAGTCGGAAGTTCCCGCAGGAATAAATTCTTTTGTGCCGTCAAATGGAGCTTTATAAATAAAATCTTCCCAATAGGCATTTAGCTGAATTTCTTGATCAGTTGTATTATGGACAACTAACTCACCCGTAATATTTTCTCCCGGAGTAATCACTAAAGAAACCTTCCCTTGCTCCAAAAACATTTGAGCAAAAGAAGGTTTAATTAATAACAAACCTAAACATCCACTTAAAAAAAATATGATGAATATTATTTTTTTCATATTTTTTTATATGACTGTTGCTGTAATTGTTACTGTGCCATCATAAACGCCTGGTTTATCTGCATTTGTAAAAGGCTCTCCACCAGCTGCTTCAATTGCTGTATCTCCGCCTGGGAAAACACCAATGTATACTCTTAAAAATCCACCTTCAAGTTCTGCTTTTGTAATAGCTTCCCCATCAACTAAATCTTTAAGAAGCTGTTTAGGCCCGTGAGAGACTAAGTCAGTTTCGGTTTGATCCGATGGACTAGGACCTCCCGTTACTTTAATAAATGTTGCTAGCGCCTTAAATCCTAAACCCTTAACTTGCGCAGCTGGTTTTGATCCTTCTGTATATTTTACTGTTACATCCGGACTTCCGATCCCGTCTACTGCGGCAATATCAATAGCAAAATAATGGTCTGGTAACCAAGTTCCATTTCCTGCATCAAAGGTCATAGGATTAAAATTAAGAGCCGTCACCGCATTTTGAAACTCACCAGTGGACTCATCAACTTGTGTTGCCAAAATACTAACGCCAGTTGCTGCTGGAAGAGAAGCGGATACAATAAAATCTACTTCCTCTGCCTGATTCGTTCGAACGGAAATACAAGATACAACTAAAGCTAATAACACCCCAAAAACTACTTTCTTTTTCATCCCTTTCTCCTTTTGTACTTTAACGGTTTATGATAGTTACTTTTCTCCTAACGAATAAATAATATTTGTTGTATAGTCCCCAGCTTCCATTCCTGGAAAAGGACGAAGACGATACATGATTTTAAATCGTGCTGAAGAACCTTTGTTGTCAGAAAAATAAATGCCGGAATCCCCTTGATCTATGGGTGTAAATTCTGTGAAAGCCACTTTTCCGGGATTGCCTTTTTCTAAAAATCCTTTAATACTAAAATATTCTTTTTGTATTTCTTTTCCTTTGACATCGACCAATGGCGAAATAATTTTTTGCATAATTACATAAGGTTTATACATATTTGATTTAACAAAAACTTCAACTTCTCTAATCTGCGGCGGACTCATTGGAAGAAGTTTAGGAAAACTTACACCTCCCGGTGGAAAATTTACTTGAAGATCAAAAACAGGCTCTATTTCTAACTCAAAATCAAAAGGAAATATTTGCCTGGAATTATCAACCTCTACAATGTATTTTAATTTTCCTTTATATCTGCCAGCTTTTTGTTTTTCTAACTTTTTTTTATTAAGAGAAAAAATAATCCTAAATATGTCCGCATTGGTCTGTGCAGTATATAATAAAACTTGCTCTCTTTGCAAGGACAATAAATTTTGCTGTAAAAGTTTCCCCTTTGTCTCTATGTCTGATGTTTGAAATTGAATGACATCCTGGTTGACTTCTTCAAGCAATTCATTATGTGGAAAAATTTCTATTTCTTGAAAAATTTTAATATTTTGACCTCTATTCCCCTCAAAATTAATTTGAACAACACTTTTTTCTGTTCCATAATCATATTTTGGATTAAGCAATACCTTATCTCGAAACATCGATCCAACCACTGTTACCTTTAATTTTCCAGAAATTTCAAATGAAACATTTAAAAAAACAGTATCTTGTGCCGTCCCACCAATAGGTCTGATGGTATACAGAATTTTCCCTAAAAAACTCCCAACAGACCTAACTTTACTTCCATCAATGGCATAAACAATCGTAAAACTATCCCCTTCACCATTTGAACTAGAAGAATACAAAAGTTGATCTGCGTACCCTATATTTTCAGGTTGTTGAAGATAAAGTGATCCGGAAGAATTTGATCCTGAAATAGTATATGTTTTAAAAATATTTGTTTCTAGACGTATTTGTTTTTCATTTAAAAAAGGTTCTTCGATCCGTTGAAAAACTTGATAAGCCTTACCATCTGTGGAGGTAATACGAATTTTCACCTCTTCATTTATTTCTGCTGTTGAATTTATCCGACCAAATCGTAAATTATTTCCACCACTTAAAGGATTTACATTCAATCGCAAAACCCCTTCTGCAGACAATGGCGTAATTAATAAAATAAAAATAGTTAAAGTAGCATTAAAAAAATTATTGTTTTTCATTTTTTAAATATCCTTTATGCCCCTAAAAGACATTTTTATTTTACTAAAATAATCGCACAAAAGCATCTGAAAAATACTTATTTAATTTTAATAATTTTTTTGTTGCATCTTGTTTATTAAGATATTCTCCAACAAAAACACGATATTGATTCCCTTGCTTTCCAATAACCTTTGGTGCGATATAGGCATCAATATTTTTATCAATTAATTGTTTAACTAATTGCTGTGCTTCTTTTAGATCTTTAAATGCCCCTACCTGTACTGTAAATAAGCCATTGATTGTATTTTTTTTAGAAGAAGGGCTGTTTTTTTTTACAGACTTAGGTTCAGGTTTCAATTTCCAGTCAATAATCTCAACCTTTTTTGTAGACCCCGACTGTTTTTCAATTTTCTTTTGAGGTAACCATGACTGGCTCTCAAACCATTTTGTAATAGGAGAAAAACTAATATCCGTCAAAGTTCCATTTCCTACCAATAGGCCTAATGCAAAAATGAACAAATAGCTTAATAATCGAAACATATGTCTCCTCTTCTATTTTTATTATTTAATTTTCAAATACATTATACCGCTATTTTTTACGTTTTTGTTGAAAAAATTTACTCATTAATTCTGAACATTTTTCCCGTAATAAACCGCTTTGAATTTCAAATGAATGATTGAGTTTAGTATGGTTAGCGATGTTTAATATCGAGCCACAAGCCCCTGTTTTAGGATCTTCTGCTCCAAAATAAACTTGTTTAATTCTTGATAATACTAAGGCTCCAGCACACATGCTGCAAGGTTCAATAGTGACATACATCGTACAGGCTTGCAGCCATTTACAGGATAGGGCATTAGTAGCTTGGGTGATGGCAATCATTTCTGCATGTGCCGTTGGATCATGAAGCATTTCAACTTGATTATGGGCTTTGGCAATAATTTGGTTTTCAAATACAATGACAGCCCCAACAGGAACTTCATCCTGTACGTAGGCTTCTTTAGCTATCTTTAAAGCTTCATGCATATATATTTCATCAATCATATTTTTGTTGGAAGTACGATACGAACGGTTGTGCCATGCCGGAGGTGGCTTTTGATCATAATATTTCCACCAAAAGCTTTCACAATAGAGTGGACAATAGCAAGGCCTAATCCAGAACTTTTTTCTAAACCACGATGTTTGGTCGTAAAAAAAGGATCAAAAACATGGATAAGATTTTCTTTAGGAATCCCAATGCCGTTATCTGTACATTCAATAAGGATCTTATTATCTAATTTTAAATAGCTGGTTTTTAAATACACAAAACCATCCGAAGGAATAGATTGAATGGCATTAGTGACAACATTGGTAATAACCTGTTTAAATTCAACTTCATTGATAGCGACACGAGGTAAATTTTTAGTAAGTTTTACTTCAAATTTAATTTCAAATACATCCCTTTGATAACCCAGTAATTTAATCACTTTCCGAATATTTGCATTAACATCACAAAAATTATTTTTTATTTTCGCCTTTTTTTTACTAAGTGATAAGAGGCGTTCCGTTGTATCATAACAGTATTTAATTTGATCACGCATTATTTCTAATGTGTGCATAATATTTGAAAACTCCTTAAATCCAATATACTCAAAATCACGCTCCTTGTAAGTTGTTATAAGTTTTTGGGCATGATCAAGGAGCCCTTTTAAAGGATGTTGGATTTCATGGGTTGTCCCTGCGATAAAATTATGCAGTGCTTGCATTTTTTCGGATTCAGTAACAAGGTGTTCTAATTGCTTGCGTTTACTTATATCTCTTACAACGGTCAAAATTTGAATAATCTCCCCTTCTTTATAGATAGGTGATGATGTGCATTCAACAGGGAGTATGCGTTTCTTTTTATCAATAATTTTTAATTCACACCTTAAAAGCTCTTCTCCTTTTTGAACCTGGCGAAAACATTTTTGAGCTTTTTTAATATATGTCTTTTCAATATGATCAAGAAAATGGACAGGATTATTGGGGGTTGGTGTTTTAATTATATGTTTGGCTGCTTTGTTGAGATATGTAATATGTCCATTTAAATTGATAGTAAAAATCCCATCAACAGTCTGTTCGGTTAATAAATAAAACAAATTCAACTCTTCTTCAGGAAAGTAATGTTTAATGGGGTGTGTTTTTTTAATAGCAGTAACTTTTAAAGATGGGGGATTTTTAATTTTTTGAGTAGTTTTATTAATCATTTTTCTATAAAAACGCGCCCGGCACGATTCGAACGTGCGACTTCCACTTCCGTAGAGTGGCGCTCTATCCAGCTGAGCTACGGGCGCAATATTTAAAGGATTATATCAGTCTTTTTTTAATTGACAAGTGGAAATACCACCTCTAACTCTATTTGATCATTACCATAGTCGCTAAAAAGAAAAGGATTTGTTTTTAGTAAATTTTGAATTTTAGGTGTTTTGAAAATTTTTTTTAAATAAATAACATATCGTGTGTATTCCGATGAATCTTTTTTATCTTGAATATAGGGACAAGCCAAATGAACACTCACAGAAGGTTTATTATCTCTATTAGTTAAAATAAATGGATACAAAGAGCACTCAAAGGGCCGCTTATCATAAATCGTACAGGTAGTGTTTTTGGGATTAAAAAATGTGCAGGCAAATTTACCATGACAGGGTTTATCTTTTAAATATCCTTTAGAATTTATTTTTAACGGAAAACATTTAGAAATATTTTTTTGCTCACACACCGTCACTTTGGCGCGCCATTTGCTTTTTTGTTCCAAAAAACGACAGCATCCTTCACAAGATAGACAGGTTTTAGAGGAAAGAAATTGTTTCATTATGTTAAGGGGTAATATGTTTTTAAATGCTCTTTTAATTTGTATAAAGAAATTTGGCCTGGTGCAAAGGGTTGTCCAATAAAACTATATGTCAGTAATGATCCTAAAGCTGGAAAAGAAATGCGTGAAATAGTACCGATAGGGCCTAAGGACATGGTGATTAGATTTCCGTCCTTGTGCTTAATAGTGAAGGCTGCCAATGTTGCGACATCGTCAAGAGTATTCGCTTGTGCCGCAATTTTTATAATGTCACCATATTGCTTTGCATCAGTAAATATTTTTTCTAAATCATCAGCTTTCGGTGTTTTGTTAAAATTATGTGATGAAATGATTATGCCCTTATGATGTTCTTTAGCAACTTTCATTACATCAGAAATAATTTTAGAGGAAAGTTCAATATCTACGGCATCAATATCAGAAATAAGCGTTTGAAAAATTTCGAATTTGAGTTGGTCTGAAATGGTATTATTGGATTGCGCCCCCTCAGCGATATCATTGCGAATGCTTAAAAGCAAAGGAATTTTAGTTTTTTTTCGATGATGAACATTTTCTTGAATAAACTTGAGATCTAAATTTTTGAAAAGATCAACACGGATTTCTAGAATATTAATACCTCGTTCAATAAGGTCATTATTTTTTTCCTGATCTGTTATAACGACGGCGACTTGGGGTTGTTTTTGGGATAATAGCGTAGAAAAAGAAGTCATAATTCAGTATTCTCAAGAAACTCTTGCCTACCTAAACCAAGTACTTTTGCGGTGTCATCCGGATTTTCACTATAGGCTTGACAAATTTCTGTCACTTCTTTTAGGGTTATCATATTGCGCTGGTCAAGTTCTTCTAAAATTTTGGTTCGAAATTTATGTTCCTGAATAATATCTTTGGATAAAATCCCTGCTTGTTTGGCTAAACGTTCACGATATGTAATGCTTGGGTTAACATTTTTCAATTGTTTTGTTTCATGGTCATATTTACATATTTGTCCTAATAAAATTTTTTCTTGTTCCATGCCACTTGTCTCGCTAATTTCATCAATAACACGAAAAACTTTACCATCCGCATGATAGCGTTTTAAAGCGATAAAAACGTCAATCAAGCTCACAAGTGTTTTAGGGACATTCATGGGTTCATTTTGTAATCGCACAATCGCTTCCCGTGATGTTAACGCATGAATAGTGCCGATACAATATTTACCAACATTACAGGCCGTAATCATATCGCGGGCCTCCGCTCCTCTCACCTCACCAATGATGATCCGTTCAGGACGCATACGAAGACTATTTTTTACCCAATCTGCCAAACTGACTTCTTCATCACTTTCTAAACGAGAACAACTTTCATTTAAAAATGTATTGAGTTCTAACGTATCTTCAATGACAACCATACGATCTTTTTCTGGAATAAATGAAAATAATGCATTTAAAAGGGTTGTTTTTCCAACGCCTGGCCCCCCGGCAATCATCATATTTGCTGGGCGAATAGACAGTCCTTCTAAATAAATCCATAATTGCGCGGCAATTTCATGGGTCATACTTTTGGCTCGAATAAGTTCAATAATACTAATGGGAGAAACTTTGGCTTTTGTGATGGTTAACTGTGGGCCAAATGAGGATAAGGCAATATTTACACGTCCTTCTAAATTGGGCAGCTCTAGATTGGTAATACGTGTTAATTCTTTTCGTCCAACGAACATAAGAATTTTTTTAATAAAAAGGTCTAATTTTTTTTGAGAGGAAAAACTTTTTTCTGTGGAAATAAATCCCTTTTGATTGTGATGAATGTAAATAGGTTTAAGATTATTAATAATAATATCTTCAACTTTATTATTGCATAATAATTCTGTTAAAACGTCATAGGAGAGAAAGCTCTGGATAAATGCTCTACGTTTTTCTGTGTCATCAAATGTATTTTTAAATTCAGAAAATTCTTCATTTTCAAGAACTATGCTTAACCCTTTTTGAACTACCTCCTCACGTTCTTCCTGCGGTTGCAAAATACGCATTTTCCCATAAAGTTGTTCAACCAATTTAAATTCTAGATCAATGTAAGGGAAATTGCTCATTCTTTAATAGGTAATGTCATTATGATAGCAACTTTATTTAAGTCCAAATATTTTTGGGCTAATTTTTTAATTTGCGTCGCTGTTATAGCACTTATATTTGTATCATATTTTTTATAATTGGCAAACCCAAGCCCATAAAGTTCATCTAATCCTGTTGTGAAACTAAGAGAACTATTTGTTTCATACGACGTTTTTACATTACCCATTAAATATGTTTTAATATTTTTTAATTCATCCGCAGGAACATCTTCTGTTTGAAGGCGTTTGATTTCAGCCATGACAAGTTCCTTAGCTTCCACAGCTTTTTCTTGTGTTGTAAGCACATAAAAATAAATGAAACCAGAGTCAATGCCAGGAATAAAACTACCTCCTAAAGTATAGGCTTGACCTAATTCTTCACGAATGCTTTGAAATAATCGTCCACTAAAAGAGGAACCTAAAATGGATGTTAATACTTTCATGCCATAGCGGTCTGGATCGTGTAAATCAGTTCCATGAAAACCCAATGAAATCATGGCTTGTTCTTTATTTATAACAACTTCTTTTTCACGCCGTTCCGTTAAAGGCACTGGAGTATAGGTGCTGAGTTCAACCTCTTGTGCCGTTAATGCACCAAATTTTTTTTCAATTTCTTTAAGTACATCAGGAGCGCTTATATCTCCAAATACTGTTATAACCATATTATTCGGATATGTAAAACGGGTATGAAAATCACGAATGTTTTTTTGTGTTATGCGTTTGATGGACTCTTCTGTTCCATTTTTATTTAATCTAAAAGGGTGTGTTGTGAATAAAGTTTTTTTGAGGATATCACTACTAAAATAAAAAATACTATCTTTACGTTTCCTCAAAGCTGTTTGCATATTGATTTTTACTTTTTTTAATTCATTTTCAGGAAATGTTGGATTTTTAACAACATCATCTAATAAATTTAAGGCTTCGGATAAATCTTCAGATAAAAAATCAATGCTGATTCCAAAACTATTTTTACCAGCATAACTACTGAGCTGCATACCTAAACGCTCCGTCTTTTGCGCAATTTGTTTTGCCGTAAGTTCTTTTGTTCCTTTCGTCCAAAGAGAAGCACTCATCGTGGAAATGCCGTTATTGGCATCCGTCTCTTCTCTATATCCTCCGCGGCACATTAAGCGCATGGATACAAGTGGAAAGGTTGGGTCTTCACGTAAAAGAACAGTAAGTCCATTTTTTAATACATGTTTTTGTATGGTTCCCTGTTGTTTTTCGTTGGATGTATTTTGTTCGTGTATTTTTACGATAGGTTTGAGAATGGTAATGCTTAAGGCAGATTCATCTAAATAGTTTTTTGCAACACGTTCAATATTTTTGCTTGTAACCGTACGGATTCCCTTTACATATTTTTGTGAAAATTGATAATCTCCGGTAAATGCTTCATCAACAGCCTGCGCATGGGCCGTATGCTCAGATGTTTGATAACTAAAAATGTGCTCACTTAATACTTGCCGTTTTGCTTTTTTAAGCTCTTCATCTGAGACGCCTTTTTCTTCAATATTTCTAATTTGCTCCAATACTTCTTTAATAGTGGCCTCAACATTTTCATTTTCTAAAATGGATTGAATTTGAAAAATCCCCTGATCCATGGGAGTATAACTCGAGGCACTTATGCTATGGACTAGACCTTTCTTTTTATAAAGTTCCTCATATAGACGGGAGCTTTTTCCATGCCCTAAAATTTTTGCCAAAACATCAAGGGGGTATAAATCCGGATGCAAAAGCGGCACACTGCCAAAGGCTAATGAAAGGCGTGTTAAATCTGTAGGATATTCTTCTTCATAACGTCGAGGACTAATCTGCCTTTGTTCTATGGGAAGATTGCGTAGGATATCATGTTTTCTTTTGAAATCTTTAAATAAAGTTTTAACTTTTGGTAATATTTCATTTGTCTTAATATTTCCGGCAATAGATAAAATTATGTTATTCGGAGTATAAAAACGTTGGTAATATTCTAAAAGATCATCCCGCGAGACTTCTGCTAAAAGAGACTTATATCCAATCACAGGGTGTCGATAAGGATGTCTCAAGTAGGCATTTTGGAAAACAAGTCGAATGTATTTACGCGAAGGGTTATCATTACTTAGTCTCATTTCACCAAAAATAACGTCACGCTCTTTTTCTATTTCTACTGGATCCATAGTCGCGTTCATCATAATATCCGCCATAATTTCAACAGCAATGTTAAACTTTTCAAAAGGAACAGTGATTTTATAAATAGTATAATCCATGCCTGTGGAAGCATTAATATGTCCGCCTACAGCTTGAATTTTAGCAGCAATTTCACCCACTTTTCGAGTTGGTGTTCCCTTAAATAACATGTGTTCAAGAAAATGGGAAATACCTGTTCCTAAAAACTTCCCTTCTGTTGCTGATCCTGTTTTAACATAGCCGTAAACCGAAACAAATGGACTTGTTGGCATCTCACTCATAAGGACAGTGAGGCCATTATTTAGAATGTGTTTAGATGATTTTCCTTCAAAGGCATGAGAGGAGTTTAGAAATATACTACAAATAAAAAGAAAAACAAAGAATATTAGTTTTTTTACCATGAGTTATCAAATCCATTTTGTCGTTTATGTTCATCCATTAATTTTTTAATGTCTGTTTCAGCATTCCGTGCAATTTGTGAACATACAAAGATAAGCAAGGAAAACTGCCAACAATCCTCAGGCCCAGCAATCAGCCCGGTTGAAACATTTTCTTGTTGTTGAAATTTATCTTCATAGTGTGTAATGGCTTTAGAAAGTTTACCTTCATAAATATCCAGTGAACTTGTTTTATTATCATAACGCATAGACGGGAGTGCAATACCTCTAATCATGAGAAAATTTAACATAGAGCTTGGATCAAGATTTTCTTGTTGATTAAAGTCAAAACCAGAAAATTGAGGATTATTGGGGGGCAAAACTAAGGTTGGTTTTTCGACTAAGACCTTCCCTTTTCTAACAACGGTATCGCCAATATTAATTGAGGATTCAGAAAGTAATACATAAGGAACATGAGTATCTCCTATGGTTAAAAGTGCCTGCACACGTGCACGAATAATTTCTGTATGGCTTAACGCTTTATTCCAAATTTCACTTAAATCCATTATATAGTATCCTTTTTATTTATTAACGGAGAGGGAGGGATTCGAACCCTCGGACCATCTTTCGACAGTCACACGCTTTCCAAGCGGGCGCGTTCAACCACTCTGCCACCTCTCCTCTTGAATGAGGGCATATCCTAGCATTATTGAAAAAATATAACAAGAGGAAATTATTTGATTTTTTTTATGTAAATAACATGCTTTGTTTATGTATAATTTTCTTATAACCTAAGACGTCTTACATAATAAATTTTTCAAAATATATCTGCATGCAGATATTATCTTCATATGGAATAAATAGAATGGTTTAAGATAGTTTTAAAATATTTTTTCTTATTAAGGATGTGCATTATTAACAACATATTGTCTAATAAAATAAACATTAGATATAAATATCTTTATTTGGATATTGACCGATTGTATTTTTTTACTGTAAACACTTGATATTAAATATATTATATTTTTTTATAAAAAATGGCATGTTTTTTGCTACTTAGTTAGTTAAATAAATAAAATATTAACAATTTTTTAAAAAGGAGAGTAAAGATGAAAAAACTAGTAGTACCGATTTTAATGGTATTCATACTATGTGCAGGGAAGGCTCATGCTGGTATGTCTGAATTTATGACGTACACCGCCAATGGAGCAGGATTGAGTGTTGATGCTGTTGGTTTAAGAAACAATGTTCTTGGAACAGTCAGTGTTGATCTTCCTGCTGGAGCTTCAGTGTATAAAGCATTTTTATACTCTGCATCTGTATGGAGTGGAGGACTTTCAGACGTTGAATTTGGAGGAAGCACTTTAGTATCAAATGCCGCCAGTAGACTTGATGTTGGTGCAAAAAATGCTAATGCTGCTAGCGAAAATCGATGGGATGTTACTTCTATTGTACAAAGTACTGTTGGTGGAGGATCTGGTGTTTTTGACTTTAATGTTAAAGAACTAGGCAGCCTTGATGGAGAAATTCTTGCCGTTCTTTATAATGTAGCAACTGACCCACTAAGTACTGCCATGATTTTTGATGGTGAACTTGCTACAACTGGAGATAGCTTTGCTATTAACCTTGCTACTCCTGTAGATAAAACCAATCCAGATTTTGATGCCATTATGTCTTTAGGTATTTCCTATGGTTTTCAAGGAGGTGGCCAATTTACTACCGTTGATGTCAATGGGAATCGATTAACATCAAGTGCAGGTGGTCAGGATGATGGTTTTTCGAGCAATGGAGGTCTTATTACTGCTGGAGGTATTGGAGATAGCATAGACAATCCTCTTGATCCTAATGCTCCACCTTCTAACTTTCGCACGGATGATGAGCTATACAACTTAGAAAGCTTTCTTACAAATGGTGATACCGTTATAAACATTAGAACAAGAAATCCTTCTAATGATGATAATGTTTTCTTTATGGGATTCACAACACTGGGATTAGCTTCAGTAGGACCATTACCACCACCGACCAATGTTGTTCCAGAACCAGCAAGTATGATGCTGTTAGGAAGTGGTTTGATTGGAATGTTTGGTCTTAGAAAAAAGAAACAAGTTAAAACATAAGTTATTGTAGTTTTTAATATTAAAAAAGGCACCTAGCGTAAGCAAAGGTGCCTTTTTTATTGAATATGTAAATTTTGAAGATTTATTATTACTTTTTCAAAAAAGTCAACAAAATTATGTTTTGGATAGGTTAATATAAACTTTTGATATATCGTTATTGGAAGTGTAGGATCGTTAATTTTATCTATAGAAATCATATTAATTGTTTTAACTACAGCCATCCCTTTAGTAAGTGTTAAAAAAGGGGCTTCTGCAAACTGAATTAAAATATTTCCAAGGGTTTCAACGGCTAAGGGGAATTTTTTTTGAGCTAGATAACCTGTTACCAAAAGTTCTTGCGATTGTAGATCAATAATAGTATTTTTGTGCTGTTGACTAAACTTTGGATAATATTGTATTGCTTTTTTAAGAAATTTTTTAGCTTCTTTCATCTGATCTTGATCATAATAAAGCCTGGCTATTAATAACGGAGCTTTGAGCCCCAAGGATGTCGTTGGATGATTTTTTAAGGCACGTTGATAAATATCAAGAATTCCTTTAAAATTTTCTTCTTTATAGCGCGTCGTAATCATTTTTTTTATCGTTTGACGATTAAAAAGTGACTCATCATAGAGCTCTTCAAAATCTTCCTTAATTTTTTTTTGCCGCATGTACCCCCCTACAACAGTTCTTTCTTGTGTAAATGTAGTAACTATTCTGAGCATTGCATTTTCAATGATGTCTGGGTGATCAGAAAATTCTTGAATAATTTCTTCAAATTTTTGACGAGCCATGATGTTATCTTCTTTAAAAATATATGCATCTCCTAAGAAAAAATGGGCTTGGATCCTTAAAGGAGATTTTGGAAATTTTTGAATAAATTTCTGATAACGAAGAATAATTTGATCGACTTTTTTTTCTGGCACTGTTTGAGTTTCTTTAACCAAATTTTTAAATTTTTGATTTATTTTCCATAATTGTTTTTTCGCTGCATAATTGTTTTTTGGAGCAAATACTGAAAGAAGTACAAAAAGACCAACAAGGATAACGGTAAAAATTAACAATAATTTTTTCATTAGACCGCCTCTTCTTTTTTTGATAAATACGTTATGGTCAATCCTGTATAAGTGATGGTATTAATAATCAACATTATTAAGACTTTGCAAATAAGCACACCTAAAGTCCATTCAGCACTTAAAAAGTCTTTACTTAAAGCTATTTGCATTAAAAAGATAGGAATAAATAATAACGATGGAATTAATACAATAATAAATGTTGAAAATAAAGCTGAAAAAAGTGTCTTAAAATTTATCCAAAGCGCAGAAAAAAAGTTTCGTTTTTCAATGATGATGACAGGTAAAATATAAGCAAAGAGCGTTGTAGTTATTACGTTGGCAAAGAAATAAAAAAAAGAACGTCCCAGGGTTATTATTTCTTTAATCATAAAAAATTTTCCGCTAGTGGAGCGGATTAAAAGTGCGCGGTTGTAAAGAAGGTCATAGCCTTTAGAAAATAATATCATTACAAGAAATGCTAAGAACACAGCTATTACAAGATGAACATACTGTTTGAAAATTTCTTTCTGAATTTTTTTAAAACAAACATTCTCGCCCCCATTTATTTTAATAACCGCATTAATAGACATAGCTGTTAAAAAACTTCCTAATAATATGTTTATGGGCATTTGGACATAGTTAAATAATTGGGGAAGTAGCTGAAAGTTAAAAGGATAATGCATATATTGTTCACCCCATATGCGTGTGATCATGGGGGCAAAAAATGCATTGGTTGGATATTGGGGAATAAAATATAAAATTTCTAAAAAAATTAATTGAATAAAAGCGAGGGTTGTCAACGGGATTAAAATAATAGGATGGTTTTTTAATGTGTCTAAAGAGGCGCGTAATATAGCAAAAGGTTGTTTGTAAAAGTAGGCTGATTTTGGAGACATATTTTTCATTTAATAGTTTGGAATGGGAAATCGTCCGTTTATCGCATTTTGAACGAGAGTTTTTACTTCGTCACTGAAATTTGCTGAGGCAATCCATTTGAGATAACCTGAATCGCGTTTAGCCACGTCCTGAAGACTATGAAATCGCGCATATTTTCCAAACATCATATAGAGTTTCCCGTTCCACCAGCGAAAACGTTTGTCATCATCGTAAAATTCAGCGGTTTTTGTGTATTGAAACTGCTCTAATTCTTCTAAGGAATTTTCTTTTCCATATTTTTTTGTTTGTGCCTGGAGAATGGCTAGTGTTGCTTCTGTATCGGCCATTGCTGAATGCGCATTTTCAAGAGATTTGTCACAATAAAATTCATAAGCCGCGGTAAGATCTCTTTTTTGATTAAGATGAAAAACTTTTTGTCCATCATATATTTTCTGTAATTTCCAATCAAAACGATGTCCGGAATCTTTTAATTCACGTTCAAGCACGGGTAAGTCAAATCGTTCTAAATTAAAACCACCAAAATTTACATCTTTAACAAATTCTAAAATTTCTAAAGCAAGCTCTTGGAAAAGGGGTTTATCTTCTACATCTTCATTACTTATGCCAGTAAGTTCGGTCACAACTGGTGGAATAGGAATTTGCGGGTTAACTCTTTTGTCATACCTCTCTTCGGTTCCATCAGGCATTAATTTAATCATGGCGATTTCAATAATTTTATCTTTATCAACCCATGTTCCCGTAGTTTCAAGGTCAAGTACGACGAGTGTGTTTTTAATTTTCATTACTAATATCCTAATTAGCGTCATTCTGAAGCGCGTTTTTTGCGACGAAGAATCTTTGAAATGACAACAAGAGATCCTTCATTCGCTTCGCTTTTCAGGATGACAGTTTATCCTAAACTAGAGATGACATCTTCCAATTCTTTAATTTTTTTCTCTAAAGATTGGAGACGCTCTTTTTCTTTTGCCACAATGTCTTCTGGCGCGCGTTCAAGGAATTTTTTATTCCCAAGGCGATTTGTTAAATTTAAAAAAGCTTTTTTTTGCTCTTCTATTTGACCCTTTATTTTTTTCTTTTCTTGATCAATGTCAATAAGATCTTCTAGAAGAATAGCACATTTCATATTTTTAACAACGGAAGCTGCAATATTTGTTGTTTGGCTCAATTTTTCTTCAATAACAAGGTGCTCAATACGTACTAAATTTTTAATTAAATTTTCATTTGTTTTAAGAATATTACGTTGAATTTTTTCTGAGGAAACCATATGGCATGTAATTGTTTCATTAGGTTTTAGTTTCCATTGGGCCCTTAAATTACGGACAGTTGTAATTAAATCAATAATAAGATCCATTTCTTCAGTAACAGTGTTATTAGCATATTTTGTTTCAGTTTGTGGCCATGTCTGTATACAGAGCGCTTCTTTATTTGGATAAATTTTTTGCCAAATTTCCTCCGTCACGAACGGCATAAATGGATGCATCATTTTAAGTGAATTGGTTAGAATATTTAAAACAACAGCTTGAATATTTTTATCGCCCCACTTGTTTTTAATAATTTCCAAATACCAATCACAAAAGTTTCCCCAGAAAAATTCATAGATAAGGTTTTCAGCTTCGGAATAACGATACTGTTCAATAGCCTTCTCAACTTTATCTAATGTCGTATGAAAATGGGATACAATCCATTGTGATGGCAAATCAAGGTTTTCTTGCTGGATATTGATAGAATTTACGTCTTCAATATTCATTAAAATCAAACGTGAGGCATTCCACATTTTATTGGCAAAGTTGCGTCCGATTTCAAATTTGTCTTTGGAAATAAATAAATCCTGACCGGAGTTCATAATAAGGCTAAAGCGTAATGCATCGGCTCCATATTCTTCAATAATTTCTAATGGGTCAAGTGCGTTACCAAGGGATTTAGACATCTTACGTCCTTGCGCGTCACGTACGGTTCCGTGCAGATAAACATCAGAAAATGGGATTTGATCTGTAAATTCAAGCCCAGCCATAATCATACGGGCAACCCAGAAAAATATGATGTCCGGGCCTGTAAAAAGGGCTTTTGTCGGATAAAAATGCGCAAGATCTTTTTTAACCTCTTCGTTATTCTGTGGCCACCCAAGCGTAGCAAATGGCCATAACCACGAGGAAAACCAGGTGTCTAAAACGTCTTCATCCTGCCTCAAGTTTATAGAGCCGCAATAGGGACATTCTTTTGGATTTTCTATGGCAACAATTGGATTTTTACATTCTAATTTACAGTGATCATCGCCAACGCAATACCATACTGGAATGCGATGCCCCCACCAGATCTGACGGGAAATGCACCAGTCACGAATATTTTCCATCCAATTAAAATAAACCTTTGTCCAACGTTCCGGATAAAATTTGATTTTACCACTGGTGACCGCTTCAATCGCCGGCTTAGCCAAGGGTTCCATTTTGACAAACCATTGTTTGGAAAGGTATGGCTCAACGACGGTATGACATCGATAGCAATGCCCCACCGCATGACTGTGCGGCTCAACTTTTTCTAATAATTTTAGTTCTTTCATGGCATCAATAATGGCTTCACGTGCTTCAAAACGGTCCTGACCTTCAAAATCTCCGGCATGTTCATTTAATATAGCGTTCGGCTGCATGATATTAATAACTTCCAAGTCATGGTGTTGCCCCATGGCAAAATCATTGGGATCATGCGCTGGTGTGACTTTAACTGCTCCTGTTCCGAATTTGGGATCAACAAAATCATCAGCAATAATTTTAATCTCTCGATTAACCAATGGCAGAATAAGTGTCTTACCGATTAAATCTTTGTAACGTTCATCTTGAGGGTTAACGGCTACAGCGGTATCACCTAACATTGTTTCTGGTCGTGTCGTGGCAACAATCACATATTTATTTGGATCATCTTTAAAGGAATAACGAAGGTGATAAAGATTGCCCTGTGTATCTCGATGCTCTGCCTCTTCATCAGAAAGTGCGGTTAAACAGCGTGGACACCAGTTAATAATATATTTTCCTTGATAAATGAGTCCTTTTTCATAAAGCTTTACAAATGTATGGCGAACAGCTTGGCTGTATTCATTGTCCATCGTAAATCGCATGCGCGGCCAATCACATGAAATTCCAAGTTTTTTAAGTTGATGTTCAATCGTATCACCGTATTCTTTTTTCCAATCCCATAGCCGTTCTAAAAATGCCTCACGTCCTAAGTCTTGACGTTTTTTTCCTTCTTTGGCTAATTGTTTTTCAACCACATTTTGTGTCGCAATACCAGCATGATCTGTTCCCACCATCCATAAGGCTTCAAATCCATTCATACGTTTGTAACGCATAATAATATCTTGCAGCGTATTATTTAAGGCATGACCCATATGTAAAATACCCGTCACATTAGGCGGTGGAATAACAATAGTGTAAGAAGGTTTTCCTGAATCGGCATCCGCATGAAAGACATTCTCTTCCTCCCAATACTTACTCCATTTGGCATCAACTTCTTTAAAATTAAATTTTTTATCAAGTTCGGTCATACTTTATCCTTAAATTTATTCAGCAAATTTTTCATTAAATGAACATAATCCGGGATATCTTCATAGATAAGTTCAGAAACAGCTTCTTTGTAGGTATGTGATGTATCATTACGTCGATCTGTCATTGTAAGGCATAGCACTGTTTCATCTTCTGTTAAAAAACCGGAAGAAAAAATTGCACGAAACACGGCTTTAGGCGTATTGGCGATAACACCTTCTTTTTCTTTAAGATACTCTTTTAAAAATTTCCAAATTGCTTCAAAAGTATATTCAAAACGTTGAATAGTCGCGTCACGTACTACAATTGAAAATTCATGGGTAAGAATCTCTTCTAACGTTTCAAGAGCTTTAGTTGCATCGTTATATTTTAAATTTATTCTTTCCATGTAACAGCATCCTTAAGAACTTCTTGTTTAAAAGCAGGTTCTGTTTCGTTTAAATTAACTAAATCAACATGATAGGGAATATTTAATTCTTCAAGTTTTTCTTTTAAGTTTATCAGTTTATTACGATCAATTTTTTCTTTTGGAAGTAAACCAATATCAATATCAGAAGTTATATTTTGATCACCACGCGCGCGTGAACCAAAAATAACAATTTTTACAGAATCATTTTTAAATGTATTTAAAACTACCGATTTTAGTTGTTGAACATATTTATTATTCTGGCTTGCTAATGCCATTACTTCTTATCCTTCAACAATTTATATTCAACACTATCAATCAAAGCCTCCCAGCTAGCTTCGATGATATTTTCGTGAACGCCAACAGTTGTCCAGGTATCTGTGTTATCTTGGGATTCAATAAGCACGCGCACCTTTGCTGAGGTACCTCCCTTTGTATCTAACACACGTACTTTGTAATCTGTTAAACGCATTTCTTTAAGATTAGGATAAAAGTTTGTTAATGCGCCACGTAACGCTTTATCTAAGGCATCAACAGGGCCATTTCCCTCACTGGCACTGAATTGGCTTTTTCCATTAACATCGATACGAATAGTCGCCTCTGCAAAGACTTGTCCATCAAATCGTTTTTCCGATGCTGTACGAAAGCCTTCCAGCTCAAAAAATGGCATATATTTTTTAAGTGAACGTTTCATGAATAATTCGAAAGAAGCATCAGCTGATTCAAATTGATAGCCACTAAGTTCTTTTTTTTGTAAATCTTGTAGTAACTTTTTTGCTTCCGGAGATTTTTTGTCTAATACTACGTTCATCTCCTGAGCTTTTTTTACAATAGGCATTTTTCCGGCAAGTTCAGATGTAATAAATCGACGATGATTTCCAAAAATGGTTGGTTCAATATGCTCATAAGCTAAAGGATTTTTAAGCATCGCGTCAATATGCACACCGCCCTTATGTGCGAAGGCCGAATGTCCAACAAAGGCCATGTTATCCTCTAACTTGGCATTACTCACTTCGCTAATAAAATAACAGGTTTCCTTAAGTTTTTTTACATTCTTCGTAACGATAGTTTTTTGTTTCATCTTCGAATGAAGTATACCGATTATGGTAGATAAATTCGCGTTTCCACAGCGTTCTCCCAAACCATTAAATGTTCCCTGAACATGAACACATCCCGCGTTAATGGCTGCAAGACTATTGGCCACGGCCAATTGCATATCGTTATGTGTATGAATGCCTAAAGGTACTATAATATCATTTTTAATTTCATTAATAATTTTTGTTACGTCATTCGGAAGAACTCCGCCGTTTGTATCGCATAAAATAATACATTCTGCTCCAGCCTCTTGCGCGGCAAGTAAAGTTTTTAGCGCGTATTTAGGACTATTTTTATAACCGTCAAAAAAGTGTTCGCAGTCATAAAATACCTCGCGTTTCTTTTTTTTCAAAAAGTCAATCGAATCTACGATCATATTAAGATTTTCATCCAATGTTGTTTTAAGAACATCACGCACATGAAGATCCCATGTTTTTCCAAAAATAGTGATGGTTTGTGCTTTAGATTTAATCAATTCTTGAAGATTAATATCTTCAGAGGGTTTAATTTTTGCACGACGAGTAGAACCAAAAGCGGTTATGACGGCATTTTTAGTTTTATTATTCACAAAATGTTGAAAAAATTCTTTGTCTTTAGGGTTTGATCCAGGCCATCCACCCTCAATATAGTGAACTCCAAGCTCATCCAATTTTTCGGCAATTTTTATTTTATCATTAACCGTAAAAGATATTCCTTCACTCTGTGATCCATCTCTTAATGTTGTATCGTATATGGTTATTGGTGACATAATGATTATCCCTTTAATAGTGTCATCCTGAGGAACGTTTTTTGTGACGAAGAATCTAATTAACAGTATCTTAAGAGATTCTTCGCTTTGCTCAGAATGACATATGATTATTTTTTATCTAACCCAAATCCTTTATGTAAAGTTTTAACCGCCTTTTCAACATATTTTTGATTAATAATACAGGAAATACTGATTTCAGATGTTGCAATCATTTCGATATTAATTTTATTTTTGGCAAGAATTTCAAACATTTTTGCCGCAATCCCGTTGTGCGAACGCATACCCGAACCAACAATCGAAACACGGGCAACATTTTTATCACTCTGAACTTCTCCTGCTTTAATTTTTTGTGCAATTTTTTCTGCTGCCATCAAAGCTTTGCTTAAATCAGATTTTGGAACGGTAAATGAAATATCTGTATGTTTGGTATGACTCACATTTTGTACAATGACATCAACATTCACACCATTTTTAGAAATTTCCATAAATATTTTTGCCGCAATCCCTGATTGATCCGGTACAGCACAAATCGTTATTTTAGATTCCGACTTATTACTTGTCACGCCTTGCACGGCGATTTCTTCTAATTTATTTGTTTTTTTAACGATCATAGTCCCTTCCTCCTTAGAAAAACTTGAGCGCACGTGAATAGGAATATTAAATTTTTTAGCTACTTCAATAGAACGTGTCTGCATAACCTGAGCACCCAGTGAGGCCATCTCCATCATTTCATCAAAGGTGATTTGTTTAATTTTACGTGCATTTTTAACAACACGCGGATCAGTAGTATAAATCCCTTTAACATCGGTATAAATTTCACATACTTTAGCCTTAAGCGTGTATGCCAGAGCAACGGCTGTTAAGTCTGAGCCTCCTCGACCCAATGTCGTAATTTCTCCCTCTTCCGTTACGCCTTGATATCCGGCAACAATCACAATTTTTTTTTCCGTTAAGGCTTTTTTAATACGATTCGCACAAATCGTTTCAATCCGTGCCTTCATATGTACTTTGTCCGTCTGGATGCCTACTTGATTACCCGTCAATGAAATCGCATCATGTCCAAAAGTTTTAATCGCCATAGCCAGAAGCGCACAGGAAATTTGTTCACCGGTCGACATCAACATATCCATCTCACGTTCCGGAGGTGTTTTATTAATTTTAAAGGCTAAATTTTCAAGTTCATCTGTTGTATCTCCCAAAGCAGAAACCACGACAACGATATGATTATTTTTTATTTTCGATGCAAGAATACGTTTCGCAACCGCTTTGATACGGTCAATATTAGCAACGGAAGAACCTCCGTATTTTTGAACAATGATTTGTTTCATACTTCTCCTATAAATATTTCTTCATAAAGCAGTCCATCATCTCTTCGCCGTTTTTAAACTTTAATCCTTTTTCATTGGTGTTTTTTTCTGAATAAACCTTTGATCCATCATGATCAATGCCTTTGCCATACATAACAAAACCTACAGGTTCATGTGTATGGGTGCGGAGTTCAACCGGAGTTGGATGATCAGGAAGCACAAGAATACGCACATCATCCTGTTCCCCATAAGCGTTAAGCATGGCTCCGACAATATCTTGATCAATACGTTCAATCGCTTCAATTTTTTCTTTAATATCTCCATTATGTCCTGCTTCATCAGGCGCTTCCACATGGACGCATACAAAATCTTTTGTTTTTAAAGCTTCCAGTGCGTATTGCGCTTTTGCTTTGTAATCTGTATCATAATAACCCGTTGCTCCAGGAACAGTGATAATTTCCAGTCCGGCGAGTTTACCAATGCCATTGACCAGATCAACGGCAGAAATCATAGATCCTTTAACACTAAATTTTTCTTCAAAAGGCGGCAATTGAGGTTTAGTCCCTTGTCCCCATAACCAAATCATATTTGCTGGGTTTTCTTTTAAATCAATCCGAACTTGATTAACAGAATGATTCTCCATGATACTTTTAGATTTTTCCATTAATTTTAAAAACATTTCTGATTCATGTCCTTGAGGAAGATAAGACTTAAAATCTTTCCCCAAGATATCATGGGGTGGAACTGTTTTTATTTTTAGATAAGTCCCAGGATCACGAACAGTTAAAACAAGTAAATGACGATAGCTTTTACCCGTATGAAATTTAACCCCTTCAAAATTCATTTCTTTGTTTAAAGCATCAATGAGAAGCGTTGCTTCTTTTGTTTGAATATGTCCCGCACTATAATCAGCCATCTTCCCGTCTACAACAGTGACAAGATTACAACGTACAGCGATTTCGTTTTCTTTTAAGTCGACATTCATACTGGCAGCCTCTAAAGGTGCACGGCCAGTATGACATTTTTCTGGATTGTAACCCAAGATGGCCATATTCCCAATATCAGAACCAGGAGGCATTTTATCTGGAATAGTCTTCACAAGCCCTGTCATACCATGCTGTGCCAGATAGTCCATATTAGTCGTGCGCGCCACCTCAAGTGGTGTTTTATTACCTAATGATTTAACAGGATGGTCAGCCATTCCATCGGGGATAATAATTATGTATTTCATAGTTATATCACTTTATGTTTTTTACATTTTTTATAAACATACTCGGGATCAAGATCAACACCACAATCCCATTCAATGGTATCAAATGCAACGTGAACTTGTTTAAATATTTCACAATCCTTAATGCGTTGAAATATGCCAAAATTAAGCATAGGTTTCATATCAAGCTGACCATTTTCACCATTATCGAAAATAATAGAAAGAATATAATTATTTTCAGGATTAACTTTTTTTACAGCGGGGTACATGGCATAGTCCTTATTGAAGAGGCTGAATCTTAAACGGTTCCTCCCCATTCATCACAAGTTGCCAATCAGCCATTAAATCATCTTTGTGTAATTCAGCCCAAGCAAGAGTTAATTTTTTTTGTCTATTGGGAAGTTTACCATCAGTAATTTCACATGTTCGAATATCTACAGAAGCCTTATGCTCATTATAATAGACGTGAAAATGCGGAGGTGGATGTTCGCCTGGCGCAAAGTACATCCTGATAATAATTCCATAAAACATCGAAATAGTAGGCATTACTAATTATCCTTTATTAATTAATTTTATAAAGTATACCAAACTTTTCCATTCACGCAATGGGATTTTTGGTATTTAGAACTTTAAGCAAGGCATTTGTTATGCCTTTACGGCTGGCAGCTTGTGCCAGAAAGGTTCCGGAAGGATTTAAAATAAAACTAGTGTATTTTTTATTATGGAAACTGTTGGCAACGACTAAGTCACACTTTGCTTTTTTGAAGAGATCTTTGGTTTTTTCAAGAGCTAGCGTTTTAGTCATTTGGGATTCGAGTTTAAATCCTATCAAAAAAACATTGGGGTTGAATTTTTTAATGAGGGGAATAATTTTTTGGGTTGGGATGAGTTCGAGGGTGAGTTTATTCATATGAGAGCTTAATTTTGTTTTGGAAGGGTTTTTGACTTTGTAATCAGAAACAGCTGCGGCATGAATGATGATGTCATATTTTTTTTTAAGTTCTGTTTTAAGTAAGCTCAATAATTCATCATAAAATAGAAATGGACGAATTTGAATGGCATTACCAACGACGCCGTTGGTTACAGGACCTTGCAAAAGAGTTACTTTAGCACCACTCTTCACTAAATCCTGTGCCATCATTTGACCAAGGCTTCCGGTTGATTTATTACTAATGACACGCATGTCATCAATCGGAATCCATGTCGGACCGCAAGTGATGAGGATTTTTTTATTTTTTAAAAAGCTCATAGGCCGATTTCGGCAAGAATGGTCTTAATATTAGGTTCTAGAGAGGCTGGCGCTTCAATATTTTTTATTGCGCGATCAGGGTCTTTTAAACCATGTCCGGTGACAGTACAGACCACGAGTGTATTTTTTGCCTCTTCAAAATATCCTGACTGATTAAGTTTTAAGATGCCCGCCACCGAGGCTGCTGAGGCGGGTTCTACAAATACTCCTGTCTTTCCAGCTAAACGTTTGTAGGCTTCTAAAATTTCATCATCGGTTACTTTATCAATGAGTCCTCCTGACTCATCTCTAGCCGTTTCGGCTTGCTTCCAACTGGCAGGATTACCAATACGAATAGCTGTGGCAATAGTCTCCGGATTTTCAATAACTTTCCCATCAACAATAGGGGCTGATCCAGCGGCTTGAAACCCCAGCATTTTAGGGAGTTGTGTGGCCTTCCCTGCTTCTTTGTATTCTTTATATCCTTTCCAATACGCCGTAATATTTCCTGCATTTCCAACGGGAATAGCATGAAATTCAGGGGCATTTTCTAAATCATCACAGATTTCAAAGGCGGCTGTTTTTTGTCCTTCGATACGAAATGGATTAATAGAATTAACCAATTCGACTGGATAGTTTGATGTAATCTCTTTTACAATGCTTAGAGCTTCGTCAAAGTTACCTTTAATTGCAATAACTTTAGCCTGATGAATCATGGCCTGAGCTAATTTTCCTAGGGCAATATTACCCTCTGGAATAATCACCACACATTTCATTGTGCCACTACGTGCGGCATAAGCAGCGGCTGAGGCCGATGTATTTCCCGTCGAAGCACACATAACAACCTTCTCACCATTTTCTTTAGCTTTAGACATTGCCATGGTCATTCCACGGTCTTTGAATGATCCCGTGGGATTAAGTCCTTCATATTTTAAATACACTTTAAGACCAAGTTCTTGGCTTAAATCTTCTGATAAAATTAATGGTGTATTTCCTTCATGAAGGCTGACAATGGGTGTTTTGTCTGTCACTGGTAAAAAGTTACGATATTTATTAATAAGTCCTGTGTAGTAAGTCATAGTTTTTTCTCCATATGAATAGCCACCGGTTTGCTTTTAATGGCGGTAAGTTTATGGATTTTATTGAGTGCTGTACGTAATATTTTTTCAGTTGTGTAATCCGTCAGCATGATGACCGGAACAGTTGCAGCTGGATTATGAGCTTTTTGAGTGACAGAATTAATACCAATACCATGCTCCCCGAGAATGCTTGTAACTTGTGCAAGAACACCAGGTTTATCTGTAGCCATAAAACGCAAATAAAATTCAGTTTGACTATCATCAATTTTTTGTACAGTTAGCTGTGTGTTTTCGTCGGTATTGTTACAGTAAAGTGCTGCATTATTCCCTTGGGAAGCCAAGTTCGTAAGATCGCTAATGACGCCGGAAGCCGCAGCCATTTGACCTGCGCCTTCTCCTGAAAGTAAAATATTTCCGAGTGGATCAGCGTTGAGATAAACAGCGTTATAAATACTATTAACAGATGCCAGAGGATGATCATTTGAGATCAACGTTGGATGCACACGCATTTCAATGGAATTGTCATGCTTTTTGGCAATGGCGAGAAGCTTAATGCTTAAATTTAAACTAGTGGCATATTCAATATCATCATGAGAAATATGTTCAATGCCTTCGGTGTAAATATCCTTGACTTTGATAAATCTGCCAAAGGCGCAATAAATAAGAATAGCCAGTTTATGCGTTGTATCCATGCCGTTGATATCTAGTGTCGGATCACTTTCTGCGTAACCTTTTTCTTGAGCATCCTGTAAAGCGGTTTCAAATGTTAGATTTTTATGCGTCATTTCATCGAGAATAAAATTACACGTTCCATTAATAATTCCATAAAGGCCATTGAAACTGTTTCCAGCTATCCCTTCAGTGATTGTTTTAATAATAGGAATTCCCGCACCAACTGCCGATTCAAAATATAGTTTAGTATTATATTTTTTAGCTAATGCAAATAATTCTTTTCCATGATTAGCAATAAGATCTTTGTTTGCTGTGATGACATGCTTCCCAGACTTAAGGGCGCTTTCAACAATTGTTTTGGCAAGTTCTTTTCCACCAATAAGTTCAATAACAACATCAATCGTATCATCGTTTAAGACAACACTACTATTTTTTGTAAGACATGTTTTTTTAAAAAATTGTGTATTTTTTTTATGAATACTACGATCACAGATTGTTTTTAAAACAAACTCTGTATGGAATTTATTTTTGAAGGTTTTTTTTTGTTTATGGAGAATTTGGGCTACACCCTGACCGACAATACCATAGCCGATAAGACCGATATTAATTTTATTCATCTTATTCCTCCCTATGTGCGATATCAATAATCTCTTTAACGAGAAGCTTTGCGTTCGGGGGGAGATCTTCAAATTCTAAACGAGTAATATAAATAATGCCTTTTACTTTTTCTCGAGAATCAAGAACTTTACCACAGAGATGGGTGTTATTAGAAAGGTAGGGGATTTTTAATTTTATTTGAATTTTTATTAAAGATTCAAGCTGTGTTGTTGTGACAAAACACATGCCTCCGGTACTGATATTAACTAATTGTGTTATTTCATATTTTTTATCTGAGGTTGAAGGGTCAAGATATGATAATATAAAATTTTTATTAATACGTGGAAATTTACGCCGATCTTTTTTTCTCCCTGTTCTACGGTCTTCCATTATTTAATCCTTGACTTTTGTAGTATTTAAAATAAATCGGGACGAGAAGATTTGAACTTCCGACCTCTTGTACCCCATACAAGTGCGCTAGCCAACTGCGCTACGCCCCGTTTAATTATAAGTTGTTTATTTTTAACGTGTTACGTAATTTACTTGAATTATTCATTTTGTTAATTTCATCTGTAGTGCCATATTAGACGCCATAAGTTCACGAAACTTGCCCCCTAAAACATCAACAGCTTGTTTTTTATAGTCTGGTGCAAGGTGAGCATAACGTAATGTCATTTTTATATCCTTATGTCCTAACAACTCTCGGACTGTATTTAAATCGATTCCGTTCATAACTAATTGACTCGCAAAAGTATGACGTAAATCGTGAAAAGTAAATTCTTTTATACAAGATTTAGTTAAAGCTGTAAAGAAAGATTTCCTAATATCCTTATATGGGGTTTCATTTTTATTTAAAAAAACATATAGACTATCCTCATGGGTGTTGGGGAGACGGTTGTAGCTATTTTTGATCCAGTTATCAGCAGCTTTTTTACCGCAAGGTGAACAAAATTTGGATTTACATGTGTGGTTAATTTTAAGGATATGACCGCATTTGAGGCATTGAAAAATATTGAAGCCAAGAATGCGAGTACCACAGACTAGCATTTTTAAGACGTTAATGAGGATATTAGGTGTAATGAATTTATGGTATTTCAAGAAGAATTTCCACCAGTTGCCATTGTCCAGG
>UOGJ01000065.1_pt1 | contig 38541 bp, 35 predicted proteins | sample 1989031 | NCBI WGS metagenome assembly UOGJ01 (sample SAMEA4712195, study PRJEB27164) | hydrothermal vent metagenome | biome: marine basaltic hydrothermal vent biome; feature: marine hydrothermal vent; material: mineral | place: Pacific Ocean | collected 2011-06-14/2011-07-23 | depth 1719 m | reverse complement strand
GGGCCGTATGTCGTTTGACCAATATTTGGATTAGCTACTTCGTGATACATTTGGTTTTATTGTTGATGCCGCTAATGATCCTTATCTTGCTATTCAAAATGTATATCTTAAGATACGTGAGAAAAAAATTAATGAATAAATTTTAGCCTTAAAATACTTGAGTTGACTGATTTTTCAAAGCGATTTTAAAGCTATTTGTAAAAAAAATTTTTATAACAAAAAAGGTAATTCCTCGACTATCATTATGAATAAACAGCCGAAAGGAATTATCCAATTCAAAACCATCCTATTTCAGAATATTTTTGATGCCTTTATCGAGAAGTTCCGTATTCTTCCCGTGGCTGTTTCGGTTATCATTAAAATGAAAAATGTTATGTTAAAAATATGTCGGATGAAGTGAAGTCTGTGCGTCATGAGCATACATTTGATAAAGATACCACGGATGTCGAAGAAATTTATAAAACATCATTTTTTTTAAGTGAAAAAGTTTCCCGCCGATTGCGTAAGTTAGGATTGAAAGGAAAGACATTAACAGTTAAAATACGTTTTGATAATTTTAAAACGGTGATACGGGCGGGAGCCCCTTGCAGAGAGAATTATTTTTTTTGAAGATATTTATTATCGATCTAAATTTTTATTTAAGGCCTTTTATTTGTCTGGAATGAAGATTAGGCTTGTCGGGGTGAAGTTATCTAATTTTCATGATCCTTATATTCAGGACAGTCTTTTTATCGATTCTTCAACGCAAAAGAAAAAATACATAAGGCCGTTGATTATATAAAGGATAAATTTGGAGAAATGTCCATTCATAGGGTTGGGTGATATGAAATTTTTAAAATATATTTTTATAGTAATTTTTTTATTTGTTATTGGACTTGTAGGATATAAATATTTTTTTCAATATAAGCGTGAGAATGAGATTTTAAAACAAATTGTTTTACGCCTAGAGGCAGAGTCACGTATTGCAGAGGTTTTAGTGACGGATGTCAAGCGTAATGAGGATGAACAAAAGACATATACAACCATTAAATTTTTAGAGTATGACTCTTCAGGAAATCCATTGGTTCCGCAATATTTTACTTTTTCCGGAAATATTATTCAGTTTCAGTCGTTGGTTGTACGCTTTGATGATGTCTATATTCGTCAGGGGGATCAGTTAAAAGGCAAGAGCGTGTATCTTTTTTGGAAGGTTTTTATGTTAGATGGAGAAAATACGCAAGAGTTTAAATTGGTTAAAAAAGGAGAGATCCCACAGAAATATAAATTAACAAATCAAGACAGTTTTTTTGAAGAAAATTTTTGGAAAGATTTTTGGACGTATGCTCTTGATCCTAAAAAGGCCAAAAAAGTAGGCATTAAAAACGCACAAATTGAAGCTCCGGGAACGATGTTTATCCCGGGGATTTTATATACACTTAAGATTGAGCACGATGGAGGCATCCGCATCGACTCCCAATCACTTTCTCCGATATTAAGAGGGGAAAGGATACTGGGGTGAGTTTATAATTTACAGAGTTTATGTTTTAGGCACTGTGGTGGAGTAGTTACATTTAATTAAGGATAAGAAATAGTGAATAAAGAAAAAAGGTGTATTTTTGGAATAGGTTTGGGCACATTTTTATTATTTTTTTCTTTAGGACTTGTGGTTTATTGGCCTTCTTTTCATGCACCATTTCAATTGGATGATTACACCACGATTGTGGATAATCCGACGATTAAATCGGTAAGTCATTGGCCTTCTTTATGGAACAAAGATCCCACACGTTTTTTAACAAACATTACTTTCACAATTAATTATTATTATGGAAAGCTGGATGTTGTTGGTTATCATGCCATTAATTTTTTTCTTCATTTATGTGTCAGTTTTTTAGTTTATCAATTTGTAAAATTAATTTCTTCTATTAGAGGTCTCCCTTTCTGGTCTGCATTAATTTTTTTAACCCACCCGATTCAAACATCTGCTGTGACTTATGTTGTACAGCGTTCAACATTATTGACTACATTTTTTTATTTGTTAGCCCTTAATTTATATATTACTTATCGGATGAAAGGTTTATGGAGATATTATGTATTTGCACTTTTGGCTGTTACTGCAGGGCTTTTCTGCAAACCGATTATTATCACTATTCCTTTAAGTATTCTTCTTTATGAAATCTGTTTTGTTTTGAAAGAAAAAAAGATGTTTAAAGAGATTATTTTAAGAGTTTTTCCTTTTGTTGCTTTGGTTATGGTGGTTCCAGTGTTATTGGTTTTATGGAAACATAAAACATTTCATTTGTTTCATTTATTGAGTATAACAAGAGAGACTTCGGTATTTACTCGACAGGAATATTTATTTACACAGTTTAATGTGTTAGCGACATATATTCGGCTTCTTTTTTTTCCTGTAAATCAAAAATTAGATTACGACTACCCTATTACACAAAATTTTTTTAATGTTCCAACAATATTATCATTTCTACTTCTTGTGTTAATATTTTTTGTTGCTGTAAGGCTATATAAAAAAAATAGGATTATGGCTTTTGGAATTTTTTTGTTTTTTATCACATTAAGTTTGGAGTCAAGTATTTTTCCTATTAGAGATGTTATTTTTGAACATCGTTTGTATTTACCAATGGTTGGTTTTGTTGTAATGTTTCCTATGCTATTTTTTTATTTTGTAAAAAATAAGAGAGTCTATAAATTGAGTATGAGCGGGATTATTTTAGTTTTTTGTCTTTTAACGTATCAGCGTAATCAAGTTTGGGCGGATCGTTTGGGATTTTTGCAGAATGAAGCACGTAAGTCGCCTAAGAAAGCACGTATTCTTACTAATTTAGGACGTGCTTATGCTGAATATGGTCAGTATACGGATGCGCTTAAAATTTATACAAAAGCTATTAATATTGAATCAAATGTGGCTAAAACTTATGTGAATCGTGGAAGCCTTTATGCTCGACAGAAAAAATATGATTTAGCTATGGTTGACTTTGATCAGGCTATTGCGTTAGAGGGAGGTAATGACGAGGCTTATAGTAATAAAGGTTTTGTGTATGAGCAGCAAGGGTTATATGATTTAGCTTTGCAATATTATAGTAAAGCATTAAGTTTTAATTCAAGTTCTGCAAGCATATATATTAATCGAGGAAATATTTATGAAAAAAAACGTGAATATGATTTAGCATTTATAGATTATACACGCGCCATTTATATCGATCCTTACGCAGCAAGCGGGTATAATGGTCTTGGGTTAGTATGTATGTATAAAAATCAGTATGCAGAAGCTTTTAATAATTATAATCATGCATTATTAATTGATCCTAGTTTTGTTGTAGTTTATGTAAATCGAGGCATTCTCTATGGGCTTACGGGGCAGTATGATTTGGCTCTTCAGGATTTTGATTATGCTTTAAAACTACAACCGGATTATGCGATAGCTAAAGAGAAGAAGGCGGTGCTTTTAAAAATGAGATAAATAAAATTGGAATGTTGCTAACGAGGGAAAGCAGCGCATATATGTCCTTGGGACAAAATTTTATCCACCGGACTAATTTTATTGAGAGTATAGAAATGAAGGCCAGGGGCACCGCCGGCTAAGAGGTCTTGGCATTGTTTAACAGCAAAGTTGATTCCTGCCTTAAGAACAGCTTCTTTATCGTCAGCTATCGGTTCAAAAATGTCTTTCACTTCTTGAGTCACTGTAGCACCACATGTGGCGGTAAATTTTAATAATCCTTGATAGTTTGTAATGGGAAGAATGCCAGGAAGAATAGATGCCTTCACGCCAACTTTGCGGAGTCGTTTTACATAATCAAAATAATCTTGATTATTAAAAAAGAGTTGTGTCATAACAAAATCTGCCCCGTTATCAAATTTAAGTTTTAAATATTCAGCGTCTTTATTGCGATCAGGGCAGAGGATATGGCCTTCTGGAAAACCGGCTACAGCGATACCAAAATAATCTTGAAAATGTTCACAGATAAACGCGCAAAGTTCGCTGCTATATTTGAAGTTATTTTCACCAGGTTGCCAGTCTGGATTGTCTACGGGTGGATCACCACGTAGGGCTAGAATATTCTGAATGCCGCGTGTTTTGGCATCGGTCAAAATATTTTTGAGTTCTTCTTTAGTATTTAAGACGCAGGTCAGATGGGCTAAGCCTACAATGTTATATTTTTCTTGAAGAAGCTGAACGATATCAAATGTTTTGTCCCTGTTTCCCCCACCAGCTCCATAGGTGCAGGAAATAAAATCTGGTTTTAACGCGGAAAGTTGCTCGATAGTTGTGAGTAGATTTTCATAGCCTTTTTCTGTTTTTGGGGGAAAAAGCTCGAAGGAAAGAGTTTTTTCTTTTTGCTTAAAAATGTCTATAATTTTATTCATTCGTTAGTAGTATTTATTTGATTGGTTTGTTATTATTCATATCAACCCCCGGGGTTAAATTTAAGAGTCTACTTAAGAACCCCGGGGGTTGATATAAATATCATAAAATTAAATTAAGATTAATCAAATGTTTTATTAAAATATATAAGAAAGGGGTGATAATGGCGGTTACTTTGGTGACAGGTTCATCCGGGTTAATTGGTTCTCAGGCAGTTAATTTTTTTTCGGAAAAAGGTTATTCTATCATTGGAATTGATAATGATATGCGTAAGTATTTTTTTGGGGAAGAGGCCTCTACGGCATGGAATACGCAAAGTCTTAAGGAAAAAATAAAAGGATATACACATAAAGAAATTGATATTCGGGATCAAGCGGCTCTTGAGGTATTATTTAAAGAATATGGCAAAGATATTGAAGTAATTATTCACACGGCAGCCCAACCTTCTCATGACTGGGCCGCGCGTGAGCCGTTTACAGATTTTAGTATTAATGCCAATGGGACATTAAATTTATTGGAAATGGCACGCCAGCATTGTCCGCAGGCCGTATTTATTTTTACAAGCACAAATAAAGTATACGGTGATACACCTAACAATCTCCCATTAGTTGAGCAGCAAACGCGTTGGGAGCTTCCGGAAGATCATGTGTTTTATAAAGGGATTGACGAGTCCATGAGTATTGATCAATCTAAACATTCTTTATTTGGGGCTTCTAAAGTTGCCGCGGATATTTTGGTACAGGAGTATGGACGATATTTTGATATGAAAACAGCCTGCTTTCGGGGAGGATGCTTAACAGGGCCAAACCATTCCGGTGCAGAGCTGCATGGGTTTCTGGCATATTTGATGAAATGTTGTGTGATGGGAAAAGAATATAATGTATTTGGATATAAGGCGAAGCAAGTAAGAGACAATATTCACAGTTATGATTTAGTTAATGCCTTTTATCAATTTACACAAAATCCTCGTGTTGGAGAGGTTTATAATATTGGTGGCGGACGGCAGAATAGTTGTTCGATGTTAGAAGCCATTGAGTTATGTGAAAAAATTTCTGATAAAAAAATGAAGTATCAGTATTGTGAGGAAAATCGCAGTGGGGATCATATATGGTACATCAGTGATTTAAAAAAATTTCAAACACACTATCCGCAGTGGCAGCAAAAATATGGGTTGGAAGAAACTCTTCAAGAAATTTTTAGGTCGAATACCTGAATATTATGTCAAAAGTTGTTTCTTTTTTTTTATTTTTCGCATTACTTATTTTCGGCTTTTATCTCGCCCAACACAAACCTCTTTGGAATGACGAAATTTATAGTCAGGTCGGGTCTATTCAAGGGCAATCGTATTTTGATATGCTTTCAGGAAATATTGAAGAGGGGAGCAATTCTCCTTTATTTTATTTTATTCAAAAAACGATTTGCCTGATCACACAACAAAAGCTTTCCTTTTCAGGAGCATCAAATTGGTACATTATTGATAAAAAATTACAGGCGCTGTTGCGTGTCGCATCAAATGTATTTATGGCTTTAGCCATCACCCTGATTTTTTATTTTTTTACCCACTATTATTCATGGAAGGCAGGCCTTTATGCTTTCTTAGTGACTCTTTCTTCGCCTATGATTTGGCGTTATTGGGTGGAGGCGCGTCCTTATGCACTTTGGATATGCCTGACAGTCATTCAATTAGTTTTATTTTTCACATTGATAAAAAATAAGGATAAAAGGGCTTCTTTATGGAAGTGGTTTATTTTAACGCATATCCTTATGGCGTTCACAGCCGTTTTTAGTTTAGCACAAATGGTTATTCTTTCGATGATTCTGTGGTGGTTCGGCAGGCAAAAAAAATGGATGTTACCGTCAAAGTTGTATTGGATAGGAACTGTATTAGCCATCGCAATATGTCTGTTTTATTACACCCAGGCCCCCAAATATAATTTTTGGTTTGATCAGAAAAACCCGCCGCTTAAACTTTTAACAGATTGTTTTCCTATAGAGCAAATAGTTATTTGTGGTATTTATGGAATATTTTTTATATTTTTCAGGAAAGGGAATGTTGCATTTAGAGAGGAGGGGAAATATGGATTAACAGCATTAGTTTTAACAAGTTTAGCCGCCGGAGCATTGATGGGTATTTTTATTATCAAAGCTGTGGAATATCCCAATGGCTTTGCCGTCGTGAGTCGATATTTCTTGTTTTTAACACCAATTTCTATTATGGTCACCACATTATTTTCAGTTCATTTAATGCGTTTGTTTAAAAATAATTTTTGGATGACAATTAACTTGAGTGTTGTGTTGAGCGGGCTTTTGATTGTTCGATTTATGAAAACATATTTAACCATCTATGAGTTAGCGATTTATTGGAAGTGATTTTATGAAGAAAAATTTTATCATTTTTTTAAAATTTTTTATTACGTTTTGTCTTATTTTTTTGTTTATTTGGGAAATTCAGGGTTTAATCAAAGATTATGAAATAAAGAAAAAAAAGAGGCAGATATCTATTTTGAATCATATTATGCCTCGTTCGTTTGAGTATCTTGTAGAAACAGTTCAGCAAAAAAAAGAGTTTGATCCACGTAAACTTAAAACGTTTCTTTATTATTATCAAAAGGTCATTGAGTATATGCCGAATCGGGCAGATGCCATAGGCTTGACAGGATTTTGTTTTTATCATTTAGGGGAAACCGAAAAGGCTATGGCATCATATAAAAAGGCGATAGTTTCCTATCCTCAATTTTTTTGGTATTATTACAATCTTGGTATGATTCATTTAGAACAAAAGCAATACGCGCAGGCTGTTGAATTTTTTAAAAAAGGACTGAGCTTAAATCCGGAAAAAACTATGAAACTTATTTATGAATCAAGGAGGATCTATTTTCCTTTAATCTCTATAACAGCTTCTTTAACAAAAACACTTCCTCCGAAACAATTAGAACAGGGTTATCAAAAAGCAGCTCTATTGGTAGGTGTTTTTAATAAATACAAAAATTCGTCTAAAAATTTTAAAGAAATTTTAAAGAATATAGAAGTTGGTTTGCAATTATTTTAGCATTATGAAAATTTTTAAATTAATTATACTATTGATCCTTCCTGTGATTGTCACGATCATTTCCGTTATGATGAAGGACGCGGCGGGTCCGTATTGGTTAGGTGTTAATAGTGATCCGGCCTATCTTTATTTAGTAAATTCCGTTTATCTCATCGACGGTATTGTTCCCTATTTTACAGATCATCCCGGCACTACTTTGCAGTGGTTGGGGGTATTTGTTATCAAAGCACTGAGCGGTAATATTTCTGCCACACAAATGGTGGATAATGTCTTTACAAATCCAGAGCGTTATCTCCATGCGACACACTATGTTATGCTTACTTTATATATTGTCACACTCCTTGCCCTTGGGTTTTATGCGTTACGTAAAACAAAGAATATTCTCATAGCTCTCCTTATACAGACATCTTCCCTATTTTTTTTGACATTAAAATCTTATATCGGGGGGTATGTTCTTCCCGTGGTTGTTAATATTAATTCCGACACACTTATTATGCCCATTGCTAATTTATATGTTATGTGTGTATTAAAATTATTTTATGATAAGAAACCTTCACAATATTTATATTCTGCTATTTTATTTGGCATTATTTGTGGTTTAGGAGTGACGACAAAATTAACATTTTTACCATTGTTATTGCTGCCCATTATTTTATTGCCTCAATGGCGGTTTCGGGTGATATTTGCCGGGGTTTTTTTGATGACTGGTGGGGTAATTATTTCAACGGTTATGTCACGTTATCGAGAAATTTTTCATTGGATTCAACACATCTCTCTTGAGCGCTCATCTGAGGGTAAGGTGGTGGCTATTATGAAATTAGGGATTTATTTACAAGCATTAAAAGGTTTACTCATAGCCCATTGGCCATTGACGCTATTGATTGTTATTTGTGTTGCTGCTTTGGTTAAAAAATTCTTTTTTTCTAAAGAAGGCGAAAGAAATTTTTTATATCGACGGCAGACGTCTTTTATTTCTGTGTTCATATTAATGCTTATCGCGCAGTTTATTATGGTTTCTCGGCATGCCGGTCCACATTATATGTCTCCTGCGTTTAGTCTTTTTGGCGTTATTTTAGGATTTATGTATTTAGGATGGAATGCTGAGCAAAACAAAAAAATAAAATATACCAGTATTTTTTTAGTGGTGTTGACAGTAGGATTTACGTCTTATGCTTTAGTGTATCAAAAAAAATTAAAACAAGTGAACCAAGATATTTATAATTTTTCAAACCGTATTTACAATGAATATGGAGAAGAGTGTATAGTCTTTGGATTCTATCGTTCATCTTCCTTACCGATGGCCATTCGTTTTGCACAAGGGCATGGAAATTTTAAGCATTATGCCAAGGTGTTAAAAGAAAAATATCCTGAGGCTTTATTTTTTAATCCATGGCATCGTGTGTTTAGTAATTTTGATAAGAATGTGATGTTACGTCAGGTTGTCCCATCAAGCGGATGTATGTTGATGTATGGTTCTGCAGCAAGTTTTGAAGGGAGTGATTATTTGAAGGTTGAAAAAATGGAACAGGTTCATGGAGAGAAACTTTATCGAATTAAATTTACGACTTTGGATAAAGCACATAAATATTATTTGATCGCTATGGTATTGGAAGAGGAAGAGATATATATAAAGAGGCCTACGTTTATGCACTTCAATCGTTCCATTTTGGTCGTCCGAGGGCTGATGAGTATGCAGAGCGATTGAAGAAAAAAATTGACTTTTAAAATTTTATTGATATATTTTTAGTAATTAAATTTGTTCTTTGTAGAAAATCAACTCCCGGAGCTCTTAAGACAACCTCTTAAATTTAACTCCGGGAGTTGATTTGAAATAAAATAATCTATTTCATCAGGAAATCTTGTGTAAATCAGGAACGGTCCCGCCACTGTATACTTTTTAAATAGTCCCTATTTAGAAAACTAGTCAGAAAACTGATGAAAGAGTTAAAGTTTTATGATTCTGCGTGTGAACAGAATTATGGACAAATATATTTAGGAAGAAGGAAACGGGTGCACTCCTAACTGATTAATTTCGGTTAGGATTTTTTTTATTTCCTCACAGAGGAAATAAACCTTCGAAGCTCAACACAAAGAAGTCCTTGAGCGAAGTAGGGTAAATATCAAAGGAGAATTCAGAAATGAAGAAAGTTTTATGGAGTTTAGTTTTAACAGTAGTTTTGGTAGGGGGTATTCTGTCTGAAGGTTTTGCAAACATTTCCAAAGAAACGGAGACGGTGATTATTACAGCTTCCAGAATCGAGGAAGACGTAACTCAAACGGGAAGCTCAGTCATTGTGATTACGAATGAAGAAATTACAGCCAAGCAATATAAAACAGTTTTAGAAGCGTTGAAAGGAAAAGTTGGAATAAGTTCAGCTTCTAATGGAGGGTTGGGAGGAACAACCAGTGTTTTTTTACGCGGAGCAAACAATGCGCATACGTTAGTGATGGTCGACGGCATGCGTATTTATGATACGATTACGGCTGATGCGAGTTATAATTTGGCGCATTTGCCTATTGATAATATTGAGCGCATTGAAATCCTTAAAGGCCCGCAAAGTTCTCTTTATGGTTCAGATGCGATGGGCGGGGTGATTAATATTATTACTAAAAAAGGAAAAGGCAAACCAAGCTTTTTTGTTTCGACAGAGATCGCATCAGAAGATACTTATACGCAAGCGCTTGGAGGGCAGGGAAGTATAGGGAAGTTAAGTTATTCTTTTGACATGTCTTATCAAAATAGCGACGGTTTTTCAAAGGCACGTGATGGTATTGAAGAGGATGGCTATCAAAGAACGTCTGTTAATTCTAAGGTGAGTTATCAGGTGACGGATGATCTTGAAGTTGGAGCTCAGGGATTGTATCTTTATGCAAGAACCGAAGGAGATGATGGGGCTTTTCAAGATGATCCTAATAGATTGTTTGAATTTGAAAATAGTTTGGCCGCACTATTTGTCAATCACCAGTTGCATCCTATATGGGATCAAAAGTTAAATTATTCATGGTTTAGAAATATTCGCTGGGATTCTGATGATGCGGACCTTATCGATACAACCGAATCCAATCGATCACGATTTACAGGGTGGCTGCAAGAGGTGGACTGGCAGCATGATATAGATATTAGTGAATTGTTTTCTTTTAATGATAATATAGAAGACACTTTGACGTTTGGTTTTCAATATCAACATGAGTCAGGAGAATCTATTTCATCTTTAGGAAGTAATACGGTTCGCTCCAGCAGCAATAATGCAGGGTATTATTTTCAGAATAAAATAGGTTTTGATGATAAATTATTTTGGACATTGGCTTTGCGTACAGATGATCATTCTAATTTTGGCACTTATACGACGGGACGCAGTACTGTTTCCTATTTGTTTGACACGCAAACACGGATAAAGGGAAGTTATGGAACAGGATTTAATGCGCCCTCTCTCTTTCAATTATTTTCCTCTTTTGGTGATCCTAACTTATCTCCTGAAACATCTTGGGGATATGATGTGGGGATAGAACAAGAATTGTTTGATAAAAAGATTTTAGTAAGTTCTGTGTTTTTTTTACAGAGGTTTAAGAATTTAATTGAGTGGGATAATGGTATTTATATTAATAGAGGCGCCGCTAGAACACGGGGAATGGAGTCGGAAATTAAATATTATCCAACGGATAATTTTACATTATCGTATGGATTTACGTATTTGGAAGCAAAGAATTTATCCAATAATACAAATCTTAGACGACGTCCAAATTTAAGCCATAATATTAGTTTTAATTTTTCTTTCTTAGAGGATTTTAATTGGACGTTGGACATTCGACGTAATTTAAAAACGTATGATAGTCTTCGGTTAAAGGATTATACAAATGTTGATACAACATTAAATTATACGCTGAATGAAAATATGAGTTTTTTTACAAAGGTTAGAAATATTTTTGATGAAACATTTCAAGAAGTTAGCGGTTATGCCAACACACCTCGATTTGTTCATGTAGGAGCAAAGGTGACGTTTTAATGAGATTTATTATTTATACTGTTTTATTTCTTTCCTTCATCCTTTTGGGGTGGGGGGAAGAATCTTTAGCCAAACCTTTGCGCGTGGTTTCTATGAGCCTTTGCAGTGATGAATTGGTTTTGCGTTTAGTGGATCGTGAAAATATAGCTGCGGTGACTAAAAGTGCTTTGATTCCCTATATCTCCAGTGTGACCGAACAGGCGAAGGGGATGAAAACAATTATGGGAACCGTTGAGGAGATTTTAATGCTTGATCCAGATTTGATTATTGCAGGAGAATATACGGATCGTCAAAAAGTATCCTTACTTAAACAATTAGGATTTAATGTCAAGTTAATGGGAAATTCAAAAAATTTTGATGAGCTTAAAAATGTTATTCGTGAAGTTGCGCAATTAACAGAAGAGCAGTCAAAAGCCGAAGTGCTCATTAAAGATATGGAAAAACGTTTGCAACGGTTGTACATTGAGAAGCCTTCGAAGATTAATGTTGTATTTTATTGGCCCGGCGGAAGAGTTGCAGGCACCGAGACTATGATTCATTCCATTATGGAATCTGCCGGCGTTTATAACATGGCTGAACAATTTGGCATTCAATATTATGATGTCTTGAATCTGGAAAATTTGGTTATGAACAATCCAGACTTGATGATTATGTCTGATTATAAAACAGAGATCCCAACAATTCTTCGGGAAATCCTTTCGCATCCCGTTATTACAAAAGGGTTCCCCGGGAGGAAAACTATGCATCTTCCTTCTCAGTTTTTATTATGCGGATCTCCAGCCAATATTGATGCGGCAGAGATCTTGTCAGCTTATGTGAAAGAAAATTTTAAGAAAGACCAGAGGAAGTAATGAATATTCAAAAAAAAGAAAAAAGCCTTACTATTTTTTTAATAATAATTTTAATATTAACATGTTTGTTTTCTCTTGCCGTGGGCAGCGCAAAGATACCTTTTTTTTCGACACTGCAAAATTTACTACAAAATAATTTTTCACAAGCCGTGTTAGTCCTTTGGGAAATACGTGTTCCTAGGACATTGATCGGTGTTTTAGTAGGCGCAACGCTGGGTTTAGCGGGAGCTGCTATGCAGGGGTTGTTACGTAATCCCTTGGCTTCACCAGGAATTTTAGGGATTTCCGGTGGGGCATCGTTTGGCGCGGTCTTGGTTATGTATACAGGATTAGCCAAAGTATTCACCTTAGCGTTACCATTAGGCGGGATGGCAGGAGCCTTTTTAGCTATTATTTTAATTTATTTATTTGCCGGCGCTAATAGCAGTGTACAGACATTAATCCTTGCCGGTGTCGCTGTTAATAGTTTGTTTATTGCTGCTACATCATTAGCGCTTAATTTGTCACCAGATCCTCATGCCGCGATTGAAATTATTTTTTGGCAAATGGGTTCTTTAGCCAACCGTAGTTTTGAACATGTCACCATGGCCGCACCGATTATGCTTTTTGGTTGGGTTCTTATTTTTTGGGACGCACGTGCGTTGAAAGCTTTGACTTTAGGGGAAGAAACAGCCTTGAGTTTAGGGTTTCATATCAAAAGGGTTAAGACACGTATTGTTTTAGGAACCATGCTTTCGGTCGGATCGGCGGTATCGATAACAGGAAGTATTGGTTTTATCGGTTTAGTTATCCCACATATATTGCGTCCTTTTGTAGGGAATGATCCATCCAAATTATTGAGAGTCAGTGCCTTAGCCGGAGCGATTTTACTTTTGTGGGCGGATTTGATTGTTCGGTTTGTATCGACGGGAGTAGAACTAAAAATCGGGGTTTTAACATCTATGCTGGGAGCGCCATTTTTCTTGTTCCTTATTTATAAGATGAAGAAGGAAACGATATGATGCTGATGGAAGTAAAAAATATTTCTGTTCATTTGAATAATCATCTGATTGTCAAAGAGGTCAGTCTCAACGTTCAGCAAGGGGAATTGATTGGTGTCATTGGCCCTAATGGTGCTGGAAAAACAACGCTTCTTAAAAGTTTAGCTAAATTATTACCTATTCAATCAGGACAAATTGAGTTTCAGGGAAAGGCGTTATCAGAAATAGATCAAAAAACATTAAGCCGTTCATTAAGTTATATGGCACAGGGAGACAATATTCATTGGCCGCTAAGGGTTGAGAAATTAGTAGAGCTTGGCCGGTTGCCCTATGTTGGTCCGTGGCAATCTTTATCACAAAAAGATATAACCATTATTGAGCAAGCTATGGAAATGGCAGAAGTGAGGCATTTGCGTCATCGAACATCAACAAAGTTATCAGGAGGGGAGCGGCGGCTTGTGATGTTAGCGCGAGCTATTGCTGTGCAGCCAAAAGTTTTGTTGGCTGATGAGCCGGTTTCCGGGTTGGATCCTAATCATCAGATTCAAGTGATGAAGTTATTATATAAAATGACACAAGAAGGAAAGAGTGTTGTGATGGTTTTACACGATTTATCCCTTGCGGCACGTTATTGTCATAAATTGTATTTAATGAAGGAAGGAAAAATTTTGATATCAGGAACACCTAAGGAAGTATTAACTCCAGAAAATTTACAAAAGGCTTACGGCATTACAGCAAAATATGGACAGGGTGATAAAGAATTTTATGTTGTGCCGTGGGATCGGATTTTATAATTATGCCAGCCAAAACAATCATGGTTCAGGGGACAGCATCTGATGTCGGCAAGAGTATTGTCGTGACAGCGCTGTGTCGGATGTTTAAACGGCGCGGTCTGCGTGTGGCTCCGTTTAAGGCGCAGAACATGTCGAATAATTCTTATGTGACAAGTGATGGTGGTGAGATTGGACGGGCTCAGGCTGTTCAGGCTATGGCTTGTGGTGTGGAACCTTCCATTTATATGAACCCTATTCTTTTGAAACCCAATACAGATAAAACATCTCAGGTTATTATTTTAGGGAAGGTTTTTGATACGGTTTGTGCGCAGGACTATTTTCAAAAACGGCAGATGTTTATGAAGTATGTTCAGCAAGCACTTGATAAGTTAAGGCAGGATTATGATATTGTTGTGATTGAAGGCGCCGGAAGTCCGGCTGAGATTAATTTAAAAGAAAATGATATTGTGAATATGGCGATCGCTAAAATGGCATCTTCTCCGGTTATTTTAGTCGGAGATATTGATAAGGGTGGGGTGTTTGCCCAAATTGTTGGAACATTTGAGCTTTTAGACGATGAAGAAAAGGGTTTAGTAAAAACGTTTCTTATTAATAAGTTTCGAGGAGATAAAGATTTATTTATGCCTGGACTTAAGTGGATAGAAAATAAAATTCAGCGTAAGGCTTTGGGTGTGCTTCCTATGATTCCTGATTTAGGTATTGAACAGGAGGACGCAGTTGTTTTAGAAAAAGGGTGCGGTCATCCTGAGCGCAGCGAAGGATCTGATATAAAAATTCTCATTCACATTATTCATTTGCCCCGTATATCTAACTTTACAGATTTTGATTCTTTATCAAGAGAACAAGATGTTACGTTGCATTTTATTAAAAAACCTGACAGAAATATTATTCCAGATTTACTTATAATCCCAGGAACAAAAAGTACGATTGGTGATTTAGATTTTCTTAAGCGACAAGGATTTAAACAATATATTCAACGCTGCTTAAAAGCGGGAACATGCGTTTTGGGTATATGCGGAGGTTATCAGATGTTAGGGCAGTATATTAAAGATCCTTATATGGTAGAGTCTAATAGTAAAGAAACCGAGGGGTTAAAATTTCTTCCTATTAAAACATCTTTTTCCCGAGAGAAAATAACAGAAAAAGTTAAGGCTGTTCATTTGGAAAGTCAGTTAGAGATTGAGGGTTATGAAATTCATATGGGACGAACCAAACATTTTGATGGAGCGGAACCATTATTTAAAATTATTGAACGTGAAGGGGAATCAGCAGAGGGGTATGATGGCGTTGTTTTAAATCAATTGGATAAAAATATATTAGGTACATATATTCATGGCTTATTTGATCAAGATAAATTTCGGCGATATTTTATAAATAAAATTTGTGCTTTATCAGGGTTGCCAGAATATAACTCTGATGATAAGATTGAGCAATCTCATAGGGATTTAGCTTATGATCGATTGGCAGATGAGTTTGAGAAGTGTATTGATCAGAATGTATTAAACAAATTACTTGAGGAGCAATGTGTATGAAAACAGCACAAAATAAAAATGGACATGCTTTTGAAGATGCGGAGAAACGAGGGGTTTATCGGGCGATTCATGAGCGCAGAGATATACGTAAAGAGTTTTTACCGAAAAAGATATCGAAGAAAATTCTTATGAAGCTTTTGAACGCAGCACATCATGCCGGTTCCGTAGGGTTTATGCAGCCTTGGAATTTTATTGTTATTGAGAATACAAAGATTAAAAATAAGGTTAAGGGTATTTTTAATAAAGAAAATGAACGTGCGAAAGAGAACTATAAAGGAAAACGTAAAGAGATGTATAGTGCCTTTAAGTTAGAGGGCATTGAGGAATCACCGATTAATATTTGTATTACCTGCGATTCCACGCGTGGGGGAAAGCATGTCATTGGGCGTAATACGATTAAAGAAATGGACGTTTTTAGCACGTGTGGAGCGATTCAAAATTTATGGTTAGCTGCACGTGCAGAGGGTATTGGCGTGGGGTGGGTCAGTATCATTGATAATAAACTTCTTAAAAAAGTTCTCAATATTCCAAAACATATCAAACCAGTAGCTTATTTGTGTTTGGGATATGTTTCACAATTTGATAATAAGCCACTTTTAGAAAAAGTTGGTTGGCGTAAAAGATTGCTTTTGGAAGATTTAATTTCGTGGGATAGTTGGGGCGCTAAAGTTTAGTTGTAACTGAGAAACTGCTTAAATGTTTAAGGGGAGAGATGACTAGGTTTTTTTTAATGGGAAAAATTGGTTTGAAGGATCGTATGCGTTTTAGTCGTATCATTGAATGCAGGATTTATTGAAATGACATTTTTGAAAAACCTCAGAGCAGTAAAGCGCTATCGATTGACAGAGAAGGGAGAAGAATTTTTAAAAAAGTCTTGACATTAAAATTTAAATGAGTTATTTTTTGACGTATTTAGATGAGTATGTTTTATAAAGAGGTCAGCGATCAGGAATCCAGAACCCATAGCATAAAAATGTTGTGGGTTTTTTTAGCAACATGATATGAAAATGATTTTCATTTTCACTAATAAGTTTTAATACACAGAAAGGTTTAGAAATAGAAATAAAAACAGTGGATATTAATGATTTTAGAATTGGTATTAAACACGGACGGTTATTTTTTCATGGTATAGCTCGTTGTTGTCATGGTCGAGTTATGGATCAAGTTTTAGCTTGGATGCCATTAGAGTTTAAAAATAAATTCAAGAATGTCGAAAACTTAGATGGCATTGATTATGATTTTTTGCTGTATACAGAAAGTAATGAGGGGATTTATGGAAAGAGCACAAAATTTAAAAAAAACAGATGATCAAATGAGGTGTGCGTGTGGAAAACTTTATTTGGTCAAAACAAAAGAAGGTTATGAATTTAAATGTGCCAGATGTAAAAATATCCATGTGTTGAAATATGAAGATGTAATATTGGAATATCTTACAGGTGAAAAAATTCATAAAATTTAATAACAAAAATTTAACCATCGGAGGAAGTAATGAGAGCAAAGTATTTTAATCCAAGTCTAATAGCCATAATGCTTATTTTAGGTAATGTATCATCGGCACGAGCAGAAGATAATTCTGAGAAAATTTGGGATGTTATAACGGTTCTTGGGTCTAAAGAAAGTGAGGCTTCTTTACCAGGGTCAGGAGACCGTGTGAGTAGTGAGGATATGCGTAAACATAGTTATGATGATATTAATCGTATTTTAAGAAAAGTTCCGGGTGTTTATGTTAGGGAAGAGGATGGGTATGGTCTTTTCCCTAGTATAGGTCTTCGAGGTGTGGATATTAGTCGGAATCAGAAGGTGACGGTTATGGAGGATGGGATTACGGCAGCACCAGCGCCTTACTCTTCTCCGGCAGCCTATTATTCTCCAACCGCTGGTCGTATGAATAGTATTGAGGTATTAAAAGGGTCTAGCCAAATTAAGTACGGCCCGCATACGACAGGGGGAGTCATTAATTACATTTCAACACAAATCCCCACAGAAAGGGAAATTTATTTAAAAGGTCTTTACGGTTCAGAAAATGAAACACGTATTCATGGATTTATAGGAGATAAAATTGAAACATCCAAGGGGCGTTTTGGTTATTTGTTGGAACAGTATTATCGTGAAAATGATGGGTTTAAGACGATTGATACGACAGCTGATTTTTCAGATGGGGATGATACGGGTTTTACAAAGACCGAACCGATGTTTAAATTTTCATGGGAAACGCCTTTGGACGCTTATCGATATCAAAAGGTGGAAGCTAAATTTGGGTATACTGATTTAAAGGCGAATGAAACCTATCTCGGTTTAACGGAAGCAGACTTTAAAAACAACCCTTACCGTCGGTATTCTGCTACACGGTTTGACAATATCGATTCAGAAAATGCGCGGAGTTATTTACGTTACGCAACGGAGTTAGGTGAAAACACGATGGTTTCATTGACGGGTTATTATAATCAGTTTCAACGTAATTGGAGAAAATTGCATAAGGTCAATGGCGATTCTTTAGCTAATGCACTAGCCGCAGGAGGAACGTCTTTATCGATTCTTAAAGGAGAAGCGGCAGGCTCCTTTGATGTGCGTAATAATAATCGGGAATACGCCCAGTGGGGATATTTGAGTAATGTCAATTTTGATTTTTCTATAGGGGAAACCGTTCATAATTTAGAAATCGGGTTAGGGTATCATCGTGATTATGTACGCCGGAATCAAAATACAATTACCTATACGCAGGATGCTTACGGTGTAATTACAGGATCCTCCGTTAGTGCACCGGGGACGGCAGGGAATCGTCGTCAGGATACTCAATCGATTAGTTCGTATATTAGAGATAGCATTGACATTGGACAATGGACGATTACACCTGGATTCCGATATGAAAATATTAATTATGAGTATGTTGATTATAATACAAAAGGGTCGCCGGATATTATTACAGGACGAAACACTTCTACTATGTCTGCTTTGGCTGGAGGAATAGGAGTCAATTATGAATTTTCCGAAGAGTTATCCGCTTTTGGTGGTATTCATCAAGGGTTTTCTGTTCCCGGTCCACGGGATAATGCAAAAAAGGGACTTAAAGAAGAAACAAGCCTTACTAAAGAAGTAGGCGTTCGTTTTAAGCCGACACAGGCTTTTAACACGGAATTTGTTTACTTTCATACAAGTTTTAATGATCTTTTAGTTAAAGATAATATTGGCGGCAGTGGTTCTGGGAATTCGGAAAATGTAGGAAGTGTTCTATCACAGGGGATTGAGTTTAAAGCGCAATATGATTTAGGGATTGCTCAAAGAAAAACCTTTAATAATCCTTATTACATTGCCTTTACGTATACTGATGCACAACTTGATGGCGATTCTAATTCGACAGATTCAGAGTCTATCTTTAGTGGAGGAAAGGACGGCAATAAAGTTCCGTATATTCCTGAGCATCAATTTACCATTGGAACAGGATTAGAGTTTTCTAAATGGGGTGTTTTTATTGATGGGACGTATGTTGCTGAAACATTTGCAACGGCAAATAATGTCAGCAATAAATTTCAAGCGGATGGTGTGACGCCGGATGCACGATTTGGTAAAATAGATGAATTTTTTGTTGTAGATTTATCCGGACATTACAACATAAACAAACACACAAAACTTGTTGCAAATTTACACAATGTGGGCGATTTAGAATACATTGTTTCTCGTCAGCCTCATGGCCCAAGACCGGGAAAACCATTTACAGCTACGGTTGGGTTAGAAATGAAGTTTTAATTCTAATCACTAAAATATGGAAAAAAGATATAACGTCAACATGTTTTTATGGTAAGGTGCGCAGTATGAGGCGCTTTACGTCAATATTAACAATTATCTTATTTCTCATTTGGATTTTTCCATTAGGAGCTTTTATTGCACCGGAAAATGAAAAAAAGACATGTAATGGTAAAAGAGCTATCTGTTTGTGTAGTCATCTTATTGCAAAAAAAATGGCTAAAATGGAAGGAAAGGTGTTTTTAAAAAGTGTTACAGCCAATACCGAACAAAGCCAATCATCGGTTAATTCAGATTTTTTAGTGCCAATGAATAATTTTTTAATAAATAAAATCATGTCACAATACCTTCAACAACCTGCATTAGTATACGATGACTTTATTAGTAAAGCTATCGATCATGTCCCCAAAGCATAAAGTTATAATACTTATAAATCAAAAATTTTTTTTTAGGCTTACTTTTTCATGAAGCATCCCAAAAAGTTTCGGAAACTTCATGTTAATAAAAGGAGTGTATATTATGAGAGAAAAAAAAATGTTTGTTTGGGAGAACTCTTTATCAAAGGGTTGTTCTAAAATTCTATTTTTATTTATTTTTTTTAGTTTAATCCTTAGCAATTCTGTGGGGAATAAAGAGGCTTATGGATCTGATGATTTTTTTCATGAACATCAACATGAAGATGAAATTCCATCAGGTGTGATGGAAGCGCACACACATAGTCAAGGAGAATGGATGACGACGTATCGATATATGTACATGGATATGCCTGAACATTATTCTGGAACAAAGAAGCAAACAGTTGATCAGGTGCATAATAGCTTTATGATTTCACCTGTCAACATGACAATGGAAATGCATATGCTTGGCCTTATGTATGGTGTTAATGATGAATTTACGGCTATGTTGATGGTTCCCTATTTAATTAAAGATATGGAACATCGGCGCAGGTCAGATAGTAAGCAATTCAGCACACAGTCTCAGGGAATAGGAGATGTTAAACTATCAGGGCTGTATTCTTTAAAAAAATATATGAGTCAGCCTATTCATTTAAATGTTGGAGTTAGTTTTCCAACAGGGTCCATTAACCGTAAATATGATACTTTAGCTGGGGCAGACCAACCATTACCTTATCCCATGCAGCTAGGGTCAGGAACAGTTGATTTTTACCCTGGAATAACTTATCTTGATCATAAAAATAAGTGGTCATGGGGTTCTCAGGCGATTTCAACTATAAGGTTTGGAAAAAATGATCAAAAATATCGTCTTGGGAATGAATATAAAATGACATCATGGATTGGATATAAATGGCAGGATTGGATTAACACATCTTTTCGTATTAAGGGAAATATTTGGGGAAATATTTCTGGTGAGGATTCAAGATTAAATCCTACTATGGTTCCAACCGCTGATTCAAATAGACGTGGTGGAGAGAGGGTTGACCTGTTTTTTGGAATTAATTTAATTGGTCAAAAAGGAATTCTTTCTGAGCATAGAGTAGATTTAGAAATTGGTTATCCTGTTTATCAAAATTTAGATGGACCACAGTTGGGTGTTGGTATACAAGGAACCCTTGGTTGGCAGAAAGCTTGGTAATTAGTTAAGGTGAAATTTTTTAAGAAAAAGTAAAAGTTGATATTATGGTTACTTTTGATATTATTATAAAAAAGTCAAATCGTTCTTTTATATTTTAAAAAATAGGTGTGGACAAAATTTAAATAATTTTATCTGCTTAATAGGAAAGTGAGGAGCTTTGTTTATCAAAGTGAACTCCACAGTGCCGCTACTGTCGGTAAAAATGAATATTTTTACCTAGTCAGAACACTATCTATTTTTAAGTTTTACTCCGAGCAGAGGCGAAAAAGTTTATGATTAAAAATCCTTTTTCTCTTTCTAATAACCTGAAGGGGAAAAGGATTTTTTTATGCAGGATAAGTGCATGATTTTTTTTATTCTCTTGTACTCGGGTGTCAATAACCAAAGGAGAATGGAAAAATGAAAATTTTAAGTAGAATTGGTTTTATAATATTAATTGCGTTAAGCTTAATGAAAACGAACAATGTTCAGGCGGATATTTTTAATTTTTTAGAGCAGAGTCGCTCAGCATTTGAAAAAAAAGGCATTACATTTGAATCTGTGTATACGATAGATTATTTTGCAAATGTCCAGGGGGGACTTCAAAGAAAGGACACCTATTTATCTAATTTGGATATTATGCTGACAGTGGATACGGAACAGTTTGGACTTTGGGAAAACGGGACCTTTTTTGTATATGCGCTTGATAATTCCGGAGGACAAAAATTAACGGGTTCCATTGTGGGTGATCTACAGGGAATAGATAATATTGAAGCTCCTCGTACAACACGCCTTTATGAAATGTGGTATGAGCATACTTTTTTAGATGGAGCTTTGTCTATTCTTATGGGTTTTCATGATTATAATTCAGAGTTTGATGTGACAGAATATGGTGGATTATATCTCAATAGTTCTTTTGGTATTAGCGCAGATATATCAGCAAGTGCCCGTCCTTCTATTTTCCCATTGGTAGCTCCAGCTATTCGTATTAAATCGATACTGAGTGAAAATGTGAATATATTATTCGCTGTTTATGATGGTGATGCTGGGGATCCTGATACAAGCGAACATTTTCCGCGTTCAGATTTTGATAGTGAAGGAGGTGCTTTTATTGTTTCGGAGTTTGATTATTTTTTTAGTGCAAATGTTTTACCTGGATTTATTAAATTAGGGGCTTGGTATAATACAGGAAATTTTGATGATGTTCTTGATATTAATACGAGTGGTGATGCGTTAAAACGTGATGGTAATGTGGGGGGATATTTGGTCATTGATAAAATGCTTTATCAAGAGCTAGAAGATCAAGGGTTAGGTACATTTTTTCACTTTGGATTCAATAAAAAAAATGTAAATGAAATTAACCTTTATATTGGTGGTGGTTTGAATTATCATGGAATCATTCCAGGGCGTAATGAGGATGACTTTGGAATCGCTGTTGCCGCTGCCATTATTAATGACGATATTTCTTCTCTAGATGCCAGAGATGATCATGAAACAGTAATCGAAATGACATATAGGTTTCAATTTAATGAATATATAAGAATCCAACCAGATTTGCAGTATGTTATTAATCCAGGAGCTGTTTCCAGTGTTGATAACGCACTTGTTATTGGTACGCGTGTTGAAATGAGTTTTTAGTTAAATATTAATAAATAGTCGTTATAAAAAAAGGAGGAGCAAAGATGCACATTGAACCAGGAGTAGTACAAGGAGCCAAAATGGCGCTTAGTTATGCAACGGCAGTAGCGGCATTTGGCATTGCAGCTAAATCAGCATTTACTAGTGTGAAAGAAAATGGTCCTATTCCGTTAGTTGTTAAAAGTTTTTTAACAACAGCATTGGTATTTATATTTTTTCAAGTTTTCCCACACTTTCCTGTTGGTATTTCAGAAGTTCATTTTATATTGGGGTCTACGTTGTTTTTAATGTTTGGTGTCGCACCTGCAGCTATCGGACTTGCCGGGGGGCTTTTGATTCAAGGGTTACTTTTTGCTCCGACAGATCTTCCTATGTATTTTGTAAATATAACCACACTACTTATGCCATTATTTGCGATGAGTTTATTAGCAAAAAGAATTATTCCTGAAAATGTTGCTTATCAGGATATTAAATATTCTCAGGCCTTAAAACTATCCGCGGCATATCAGGTAGGTGTTATTTCATGGGTAGGATTTTGGGCTATTTATGGGCAGGGCGTCGGTGCTGAAAATTTGGCACAAGTATCTTCATTCGGGGCAGCCTATCTTAGCGTGATTCTTGTTGAACCACTTGCGGATTTAGCTGTGCTGGCATGTGTGAAAATGGTATGTAGCCTTAAAGACAATCCTTTTGTTGAATATAGATTATGTAACGCTGCTGTATAAATATTGTTATAAATAAATCAACCCCCGGAGTTAAATTTAAAAGGTTTACTTAAAAACTCCGGGGGTTGATTTATTTTTAGTAAGTGACCAAATTCTCCCATGTTCGTAAATAAGCCTAAAATAATCATCGCTGGAACGCACAGTGGTGTTGGCAAGACATCCGTTTCTTTAGCCGTGATGGCAGGATTGACAAAGGCTGGATATCATGTTCAGCCATATAAAGTTGGTCCGGATTATATTGATCCTGATTATCATCAAGCCGTTACAGGTTACGCATCACATAATTTAGACAGTTGGTTGTTAAAAACTGAAACCGTTCAGTGGTTATTTCAAACAACTTCACAAAATTGTGATATTGCTGTTATTGAAGGCGTGATGGGACTTTATGACGGATTCAGTAGTACAGATGACTTTGGAAGTACCGCCCAAATCGCAAAATTATTGAAAGCGCCTGTGATTTTGGTGGTGGATGCTAAAAGCATGGCACGCTCTGTTTCAGCGATCATTAAAGGTTATCAGACCTTAGATTCAGATATTCATATTGCTGGAGTTATTCTTAATAAAGTTTCCAGCCTGCACCATGCCGCTATCCTTAAAGAATCCATTGCCTTTTATAACAAAATTCCAGTGATGGGTTGTGTTCCTAAAGATGAGCGTGTAATGATTCCAGAACGATATTTAGGTTTGCAAACAGCTTCGGAAAATAGTCAATTTAAATCCTGTGAAGAAAGTTTATTAGCCTATACATTTATGGATGATGCTAAGGAGTTAGGGGTAAATTTAAAGAACATTTTAACCACGGCAAAGACAAATTTGTCGTCATTAGATATTATTGAGGAAGAAAATTTAGAGCATCGGCAGTGTTTAAAAAATTTAAAGAAAAAATCAGTTCGTATTGCGTACGCAAAAGACGAGGCATTTCAATTTTATTATCAGGCTAATTTAGATTTTTTAGAGACCTGCGGAGTAGAGTTAATTCCTTTTAGTCCGCTTCATGATAGGATGTTGCCGAACAATATTCATGGACTATATTTTGGCGGAGGGTTTCCTGAGATGCATGCACAACGTATTGAAAAGAATATTACGTTGCGCCATGCTATAAAGGAATTGATTGATAAGGGAATCCCGACGTATGCAGAATGCGGTGGGTTGATTTATTTAGCGGAAAAAGTAAAGGATTTGGAAGGAAAGTGTTGGGAAATGACAAGGGCCATTTCGGGGACGATTGAGATGACTTCACGTTTGCAGAATTTTGGATATTGTGAAAACACTTTTTTACAGGACACTTTTTTAGGAGACGCAGGAGATTCTTTTCGAGGACATGAATTTCATTATTCTCAATGGAGCCATGAGGGGTGTGATTCAGCTTATAGGGTTGAGAAGAAGCGTAGAAAGAGCAAACGAAACGAAGGCTATTTTAAAAATAATATTTTAGCCAGTTATATTCATTGCCATTTTTTATCCTCTCCACAAATAGCCATAAATTTTATAACCAGTTCTCAAAAATGGAATCATCATGCATAAAAAAATAATTATGATTGTTGGACATGGAAGTCGAAAAAAAGAATCTAATGCCGCTTTTGAATCTTTTGTACAAAAATTCAGAGAGCGAATGCCGGAGCAAAATATAAGGATTGCCTATGTAGAATTAGCTGAACCGGCTCTTAAATTGGCTTTAGAGAAGGTCGCGTATGAGACAGAAGAAATAACAGTTTTACCTCTATTTCTTTTAACTGCCGGGCATATCAAACATGATATTGTTGGGGCAATAGAGCAACTAAAAAAAGATTTTCCAAGAGTTAAATTTATACTGGCATCAGCCTTAGGACTTCATAAAAATATGATTGAGCTTACGTTCAAAAGACTGACAGAAAGCGCGCAGAATTTATCGGCAGCTCCGTTAAAAACAAGTATTTTGATGATTGGCCGTGGATCCAGTGATACGGGGGCCAATAGTGATTTTTGTAAATTAGTGAGAATGATTGAAGAGCAAATGCCTTATGATCGTATAGCCTATTGTTTTATGGCGATTGTTAGGCCAAAGGTAGAAGAGGCCTTAGAACGTTTGATTGCTGAAAATCCCCAAGCCATATTGATTCAGCCTTATCTTATTTTTGACGGTGTTTTGTATCAGCGGTTGCAGGATATGGTTGAAAAATATACAGTATTACATCCTGAAATTTTTTTCCGGTTATCATCAGTATTGGGTGAAGATGCTTTGATTTTTGATACCTTAGAAAAACGTCTATTAGATGCACAATCTGGAAAGGAATTGGAACTTTGTGTTTCTTGTGGGGGTGTTATAGTATGAGGAAGGCTTAATTTTAAGAGGTGTCCAAAAAAGTTGGAAGTTTAAAGTTAAAATTTTTAGGTAGGAGATACGTAAGTAAAATGGTTGAAGCTAAATTGAAAGTTCCAGAACGTAACAAAAAAGGAAGCCGGACAGGGTTTACAACAGGGGCTTGTGCGGCAGCGGCAGCTAAGGCAGCGGTTCGATGTTTGATGGTGAATCAAGTGTTGGAAGAGATTGAAAGTGTTTTGCCGAATAAACAGAAGGTGGTTTTTAAACTTGAGCAATGTAAACAATTAAGTGATACAGCGGCTATGGCCAGTATTATTAAAGATGCCGGTGATGATCCGGATTGTACGCATGGCGCGGAGATTATTGCGAGGGTTAAGCTGACAGAGAACGAAGGGGTTGAAATTTTTAATGGGAAAGGTGTTGGGACGATTACAAAACCTGGTTTAGGCATTGAGGTAGGACAGCCGTCGATTACGATTAATCCGCTTAAAAATATTATGGAGATGGTGAAGCTAGAATTGTCCCAAAATTTTAAATATAAAGGTGCTCAAGTAACGATCAGTGTTCCTAATGGGGAAGAGTTAGCCAAGCAAACGACGAACGCGCGTTTAGGGATTGAGGGAGGGATTTCTATTCTTGGAACGACAGGGATTGTACGGCCTTATTCAACGGCGGCATTTAAATTTAGTGTGATTAAAGAAATTGAAGTGGCGCACGCGCAAGGGATTTTAGAGGTTGTTTTAACGACGGGAGGAAAGTCTGAACAGTTTGCGATGAATTTTTTTCCAAAATTTAAAGAGGAGTCTTTTATTCAGGTAGGAGATTTTATAGGTGTTGGTCTTAAGGCTTCGGTGCGTTGCCGGATGTTAAAGATTCATATTGTCGGGATGATGGGGAAGTTATCAAAAATGGCGGATGGGCAAATGCAGACACATGTTGCCGGATCAAAGGTTAATATGAATTTATTAGCCGGTTTAGCTAAAGAAGCTGGGGCTTCTGAAAATTTATGTCAAGAAATACAGCAAGCTAATACCGCCAGGCATGCTTTGGAGTTGGCAGAGAAAGAAAATATTTTAAATATAACAAATCTTGTATGCCGGGAAGTTTGTCATATTACAGAGAAATATATTGAACAGGCTTTAAGTGTACACACTTATTTATTTGATTTTAATGGAAAATTGTTGGCTAAGGGGGGAGTATGACACAAGTAAGCAATGAAGAACTTAATAAAGAAGATATGCGACAAATGACAGGGCTGGGCCGTAAAATTGAAAATAATAGTTTCGCTATTATTGACGCAGAAGTGGGTACACACTCTTTTCCGTCAGATCAATGGGAAGTTGTGCGTCGGATTATTCATGCGACTGCTGATTTTGAATTTAAAAATATTGCCTGTTTATCAGATGATGCTGTTGAGGCTGGTATCAAAGCATTAAAGGCAGGATGTAATATTATTGTTGATGTGAAAATGATCGCTGTTGGGTTAAATCAAAATCGATTAGATGCTTATGGATGTAAGGTGCATTCATTTATTTCTGATGAAAATGTTATTAAAGAAGCAAAACAAAATAATTCAACACGTGCCATTGTTTCAATGCAAAAGGCGAAACGCTTAGAATTACTAGACGGTTCTATTATTGCAATTGGTAATGCACCGACAGCCTTGATTGAAATAGCGCGGATGATTCGTCAAGAAAGTATTAAGCCCGCGTTAATTATTGGTGTTCCTGTCGGCTTTGTTTCCGCTGTTGAATCGAAAGAAGAAATTTTATCTGCAAAGGTTCCCTATATTATTACGCGAGGACGTAAGGGTGGAACAACGATAGCCGTCTCTATTATTCACGCTCTGTTATTACTTTCAAAGGAGTCTGCTGTATGATGCAAGATTCTATTAAGCCAAAGGCCGTGACGATTATTGGAATGGGGGAAGAAGGTTGTTTGGGATTAACCTCCAGGGCGGTTAATGTTGTAGCTAAGGCTCAGGTGTTGGTCGGGACAGAGCGTTACTTGGTTTTTTTCTCACAGTTTGAAGGGAAAAAAATAATCATTAAGGGTAAGCTATCCGGTATCCTTGATGAGATTTATCAGTTAAGTGCGGAGAATAATGTGGTGGTATTAGCGTCGGGAGATCCTTTTTTTTATGGGATCGGAAGTTTGATTGTAAAAAAAATAGGTATTAATTTTGTGGATATTATTCCGCATCCAGGATCTATACAAACAGCCTTTTCTCGTATTGGGATTAAATGGAATGACGCCAAAGTCATCAGTCTTCATGGGAGACCATTAGCAGGATTTATGACAAAGATTCAAAATTATAACAAAATAGGCCTTTTCACAGATAGCCAATCAACACCGAAAGTCATTGCGCAGTATATGCTGTCGTATCAAGAAACAGGGTGGGAAGCCTATGTTTGTGAATATTTGGGAGGAACAGAGGAAAAGGTTAAAAAGTTTTCAATTATAGAATTAGCTGAAGCAGAAGATATTGCAGATCTTAATGTATTGATTTTAATCCGTGATACAACATCATTCACGCCTTCAGCGACGATTAGATTTATGCATGAAGATGAGTTTTCTAAACGTATGCCACGAAAAGGGTTAATTACCAAAAAAGAAATTCGTTTATTAGTTTTAGGTTATATGAATCTTCGCTCTGATTCTATTGTGTGGGATATTGGAGCGGCTTCTGGATCTGTGGCGATTGAGGCGGCTAAATTGTGTCCTGAGGGATTTGTTTATGCTATCGAAACAGATCAGGAGAGCGTGGAAATTTGTAAGGAAAATTTGATAACGCATAAAGTAGATAATGTGAACGTCATTCATGGAAAAGCCCCCGATGCTTTAGAGGGCATTTCTTCACCTGATACTGTTTTTGTTGGGGGCAGTAAGGGAAATATGTGTGCCATTATTGATAAAAGTTTAGAATCATTATCATTAGGAGGTCGTTTAGTTATAACGGCGATTACTTTAGAGACCGTACAGGAAACGTATCAGCATTTTAAAAAAATTGGGAAAAAAGCAGAAGTGATTATGGTCAATATTTCCCGAGCTGTGCCGTTAGCAAAATACCATCGTTATGATGCCTTAAGTCCGATTCATATTTTTTGTGTGACTAAGGATTAATATTAAAAAAATAAAGGAGTTTTTATGAGTTTAGGAAAATTATATGGAGTTGGTTTAGGGCCGGGGGCGGCGGATTTGATGACGTTGCGGGCGGTGAAGTGTTTACAAAGTGTAGATTGTATTATTTTACCTCGTCGGGATGAAAAAAGTAGTTCTGTATCGTGGAGGATTGCTGAGGAAAATGTAGGAGAGGTCGAGGGGCAGGAACGACTGTATCTTTCTTTTCCTATGTCAAGGGATCCTGAGATTATTAAGCCGGCTTGGAAAATTGCTTTTAAAGAAATTCATGATCGATTGTTAGCAGGAAAAGATGTCGCATTTATGACGGTTGGTGATCCATTTATTTATAGTTCGTTTATTTATTTGTATGAACACGCCAAAGAATTTTGGCCGGACATTGAAGTTGAGACGATTGCCGGAGTTTCATCGATATCAGCGATTCCAATTGTCGCAGGAGTTCCTGTTGCCGACGGTCAGGAACGCGTAGCGATCATTCCTGCTTTATATGAAAAAGATGATTTGCGTACGATTTTACGTATGTTTGATACGGTTATTTTTATGAAAGTAAGTTCCGTGATGCCTCAAATTGTTGAAGCTCTTGAGGCTGAAAATCTTTTGGATTGTGCGGTGTATGTAGCGAGGGGAACGATGGACAAAGAAAAAATTGTTCATGATCTTCGAACGATTAAAGATAAAAAATGTATTTATTTTTCAATGGTGGTCGTCGCTAAAAAGCATCGTAGTGGCATTTTAAAAGGTAAAGTATAAGTATGGCAAAGCAAAAACGAAAATCTTGGGCGGTTTATGCGATTACTAAACATGGATTAGAGATTGGAAAGAAGCTTGTCCAAGATTTGGATGATGTTGATTTTTATGTGAGTAAAAAATTTATGGATCAGTTTCCTGACGAGAAAGCTATTCGTCTAGAGCTTCCTATGGGGCCAGAGTTGAAAAAAACTTTTCCCCAATACGATGCACATATTTTTATTATTAGCGTTGGAGCTGTTGTGCGTATGATTGCGCCGTTTTTGAAAGATAAGAAAATTGATCCAGCTGTTTTATGTGTGGATGATACAGCCAGTTTTACGATTCCTGTTTTATCCGGACATGTTGGACGAGGCAATGAGTTTGCTTTAAAAATAGCTAAAATTTTAAATAATACGCCGGTTGTGACAACGGCCTCGGATGTTACCGGAACATTAACCGTAGATATATTGGGAAGAGAATTAGGTTGGGTTTTAGATGATATGGACCGTAATGTAACCTCTGGCTGTGCAGCGGTGGTTAATCAGGAATCTGTATTAATTGTACAGGAAACGGGGGATCCTAATTTTTGGCCATTGGATAAATCATTGCCTAAAGGGGTGAGTTATACGACAAGTTTTGAAGGTGTAGATGTTCAAAAATATGGAATGATTTTAAGTATTACAGATCGTTTTATTAAAAAAAAATATTCTGAAATTTATGATAAATCTGTTATTTATCGTCCGAAGAGTTTAACTTTAGGGTTGGGCTGTGATCGGAGTACACCATTTGAGGTTGTTGAACGAGGGATTCAAAAAATTTTGAAAGAACATGGTTTAGATATCTGTTGTGTAAAAATAATAGCATCTGTAGATCGTAAAGCAGATGAGAAAGCTTTTTTAGAAATAGCAGATAAGTATGGATGGGAGTTTATTACGTATTCTGCTGAAGAATTAGATGCGATAAAAAATATGCCTAACCCTTCTGAGACGGTTAAAAAGTTTGTGGGAACAAAAGGGGTCTGTGAGCCGAGTGCGGTATTAGCGGCAGGGGCTAAGGAATTATTGATTGAGAAGAAAATTTATAAGGAAGAAAAGATTAATAAAAATTTAACCGTCGCTGTAGCAAGAATTCCTTTTGCACGGCGTGCTGTTAATTAAGCAGGAGATTAGATATGAATACAAAAATGGGTTATTTATATATCGTAGGCATTGGTCCTGGCAATGAAGAAAATATAACACCGGCGGCATTAAATGCTATTCGTGAGGCGAATGTTGTTATTGGTTATAGTACGTATATTCAATTGGTTAAGCATTTAATTGAGGGAAAAGAAATTGTTAAAGCGGGTATGACCGAAGAAATTGAACGGGCACGTATGGCTATTGAAACAGCACAGGAAGGTAAAAAAGTGGCTGTAATTTCATCGGGGGATGCAGGTGTTTATGGCATGGCAGGACTTATTTTTGAGGTGCTTAAAGATATGAATTGGAAAAAAGGTGATAGCCCGGAATTAAAGATTTTTCCTGGTATTACAGCCATTAATTCCTGTGCGTCTTTGGTTGGAGCACCACTTGTTCATGATGCTTGTACTATTTCACTTTCAGATCAGTTGACGCCTTGGCCGACGATTGAGAAGAAAATTGAAGCGGCAGCATCAGCGGATTTTGTGATTGGTCTTTATAATCCTAAAAGTGGACGGCGGACAGAGCAAATTGTTATTGCACAGAAAATAATAAGTAAATATAGAAGTTTAGAAACGCCAGTGGCTTTGATTAAAAGTGCTTATCGTCGACGTGAAAATGTTATCATGTCTGATTTAGCAAATTTTTTAGAAAATGATATCGGTATGCTGACAACCGTGATTATCGGGAATTCCAATACATTTTTGTTTGAGGGGTATATGGTCACGCCACGAGGATATACAAATAAATACACATGGGATGGAGAAACAGTTGAAGGGCAAGAACGCGCTGTTCCGCTTCGTTTAGATGAAAAAGGCGTTCCTGTTGGGGGAGGGTTATGAAAGTTTATATCATCGGCGCGGGGCCTGGAGATCCGAAATTAATAACCATTAAAGGGGCAGAGCTTATTGAACAGTGTCCGGTAATTTTGTATACAGGGTCCCTTGTTCCTCGAGAAGTTATCGCACGTGCTGATAAAAATGCTCAAGTATTAGATTCTGCCGGAATGGATTTAAATGAGATTATGGACGTGATTAAAGAAGCCCGCAATAATAATCAGGATGTGGCCAGAGTGCATACAGGTGACCCTTCTATTTATGGATCAATTGCCGAGCAAATTCGTTTGTTTGAGGAGGAGAATATAGATTATGAGGTGATCCCTGGGGTATCTTCTTTTACAGCGGCAGCGGCAGCTTTAGGCAAAGAGCTCACACTTCCTGAATTATCACAAACCGTTATTGTGACGAGAGCTGAAGGACGAACGCCTATGCCGGATAAGGAAAAACTTTTTATGTTGGGGCAGCATCAGGCGACCATGGTTCTTTTTTTAAGTGTATTATTAATTCGTAAAGTTGTTAAAGAGCTTACGCCACATTATGGAGCAGATTGTCCTATTGTTGTTATTCAAAAAGTTAGTTGGCCTGAGCAGAAAATTATTCGAGGAACATTGGAAGATATTGCTGATAAAATACGAGATGAAGGAATTAAGGCAACGGCGATGATTATTATTGGACGTGTATTAACAAGCAAAGATTTTGCCGATTCCCGTTTGTATGCACCTGAGTTTACACATGGGTTTCGGGAAGGGAAAAAAATAGATGGGGATTTTAAAAAAGTCATTACTCAAAGATTGAAGAATGTTGATAAGGCGGTTAAGGTTGATTTTGAGAGTTTATAAATTAAAAATTTTTCCGATAGATTTGAAAGAATGGAGAAAGTTTGATTAATAGGAAAAAGATGATTGAATTCATATTAATCCGTCATGGCGCGACGGTGTGGTCAGAAGAACGGCGCTATCAAGGAAGTTCAAATATTTGTTTATCTTCTAAAGGTAAAAAACAAATTCAACGTTTAAGTAAGGTTATTCTTTCTTACAGTCCAGACGTATTATACAGCTCAACACTTTCCCGAGCTCAAGAATCCGCAGCTATTCTTTTTAAACCTTTGAAAAAGAAAATTATTTGTGATGAACGTATTAATGAATTAAATTTTGGGTCATGGGAGGGCAAAACAGCGAGTGAGTTGATTCAGGAAAAAGATGTTAAGTATCAGAAGTGGATGCAGGGCTGTTTTATTAAACCTCCTTTGGGAGAATCTGTTTTATCTTTAAAAAAGAGAGTAGGGTTTTTTATGCAAGACTGTATTAAAAAACATGATGGAAAGACCGTCGCGGTTATGTCTCATGGCGGGGTATTGAGATGTTTTATTGTTGAGGCATTGGGTTTATCACGAAAGCAATTATTTCAATTTCATATCGATACGGCGACGATAACAGTTATGACAGTTTGCTCAGGATTCGGACAGCTTGTTACGTTTAATACAACATCTCCACGATTAGGAAAAAAACTTATTGGCTGTTAAATTTTTAAGGAGGACATAATGATGGATGATAAAGAATATAAACAAATGATTAAGCAGTCGTTTAATGCGGCGTCCGTTGGTTATGATAATGCTGCGATGCGTTTTTTTGATAAGAGTGCTGAATATCTCACTCATTTTTTGTCATTAAAGGGGAATGAAAATGTTTTGGATGTATCCACAGGGACGGGAAAAAGTGCTCTTTCGTTGGCCCGTTGTTTGACAGAAGGGCATGTGACAGGAATTGATTTATCTGAGGGAATGTTGAAACAAGCACAAAATAAAGCAAAGGAAAATAAATTAACGAATGTGTCTTTTCAATGTATGGATGTTGACGCCTTAGATTTCCCTTCGAATCATTTTGATTGTGTTTGCTGTTCTTTTGGTATTTTCTTTTTACCTGATATGGAAAAAGCATTAGAAAAAATTATAAATGCGCTTAAGCCAGGAGGCTGTATTGCCATTACAAGTTTTTTAGATGGTTCTTTTCGGCCATTATCAGATTTGTGTTTGGATCGGTTTAAAAAATTCGGCGTCAAACTTCCCGAGCACTATACTTGGGGAAGATTGGATCATCCCGACAAACATCGTGATTTATTTGAAACCGGTAGTTTAAAAAATATTAAATCTCAAACAAAACAAATGGGATATTATCTTGAAAATAAAGAACAGTGGTGGGATCTTATTTGTTACAGTGGTTTTCGGGGATTTTTAAATCAAATTCCAGAAGAAGATCAGCCGCGGTATAAAGAAGAACACTTAGCCGAAATTGAAGCCGTCTCCACGAAAGAAGGGATTTGGTTAAATGTCGAGGTGATATTTACATTAGGATATAAGGTGAAATATGAATGAAAAAAATCTTCCTAACTGTCCTGTAGTTCTCCAAACAGGGTTCCGTATATTTTTTCTTGGTGCACTGGTGCATGCTATTATTTCCATATGGATGTGGATGGGATTTTATGCTTTGGGGTGGGATATTTTTATTCCTATGCCTATTAATATTTGGCATGGACATGAAATGATTTATGGTTTTACTATGGCGGTTGTCGCTGGATTTCTTCTGACAGCTGTGATGAACTGGACGGGGCGACCCACTTTACAAGGAACGCCTTTGCTTGTTTTATTTTTACTATGGGCTGCAGGACGGGTCCTTGCTTTTATGCCTGGTATGGGGGCATTGAAAACAATGGTCATTGTTGATTGTATTTTTTTAGGATATTTAATCATCGCTGTTTCCCTTCCCATTATTAAAACTAAACAGTGGCATCAGTCGGCGGTTCTTTCAAAAGTTATTATTCTTTTTATTTGTAATATTTTTTTCTTCCAAGCTGTTTTTAATAATACCCTCCAAAGTGCGCACAGCAATCTTTTATTTGCCGTTTATATGATGGTGAGTTTGATTTTTACGATTGGACGGCGTGTGATTCCATTTTTTGTAGGGAAAGCCTTGGGGTCTTCTGGTATTAAGAATTCCAAAAACTTGGATATGGCTAGTCTTGTGTTGATTGTTTTGTTTTCTATTTTTGATTCTTTTTGGCCGCATTTTCGTATTATTCCTGTGTTGGCAGCCTGTTTAGTCGGGATACATATTTGGAGACTCAAAGGCTGGTATTTGCCAGGGATATGGAAAAAACCATTGTTATGGATCCTTTTTGTCGGCTATGCTTTTTTGATTATAGGTTTTATTCTTAAAGTTTTTTGTCATACGCATAATCTCTCTGTGGATTATTCTCTTCATGCTTTTACTTATGGTGGTATTGGTATTTTTACCCTGGGGATGATGGCACGTGTGGCCTTGGGGCATACGGGACGGGATGTTCAGAAGCCTTCGCCATTAGTTTTTTGGATGTTTATTATTTTAATAGTTGGTGCTTGTGTACGGATATTTCTTCCGATTATAAACGAAGATTTTTATTTAATGGCGATTGTGATAGGACAACTTTTATGGATGCTGACATTTATATTATTTGCGATTGTTTATATCCCAATATTAGTTTCTAAACGTCCTGATGGGAAGTGGGGTTAAGGCAGGGCGCACGCAAAAAAATAGGAACAGAGATCAATGGTGTTAGTTTAAGGAAAATTCGCAACACCATCAAAAAATATAATTGGAATTTTTCAATAATTAGCGAGAGGAAATCTTAAAAACTCCGCTAATGAGTGTTAATACCAATTCCATTAATTAATTCCTGATTTTATTTTATTTGTCTCGACGATTTTACTAGCAAATAAGCTTTTTATTTGAACATTTATTTAATGGAATTGGTATAAACAAACAGAAAAGACGATGGCGAAAATTCTATGACAAGTTTAAATACAATATTATCTCCACTTTTTTTATTTACAAGTTCACAAGTATCGAAAATTTACGATATATTGAATGTGGATAAAGAGGTTATTAAAAATGATGTGTTTCCTGCTATGTTTTTGGAGGTGTCTGAACGTGAAATTATGCGTAAAAATATAGGGGATCAGTTTTCATATCAGAAGGGGCAAGTTATTAAATTAGAAGAATCAAGTTGGAAATCTGGCCAAGAAATTTTTTCACATACAAGTGAACCTAATCACGCGACAGATTTTGTGTTTAATACAGCATTTTTGACTGGATATAAAGTTCCAGTGAATCGTAGTAACGATGCAGTAAATAAAAACCGTTATTATCCTCCCGCGGCTCAGTTGATTAAAAATTTACAATTAGAATCAAATGCAGGAACAGTTGAGATAATTAAGCATCCAGATAAATCAAATGTAGAGAATAAAAAACAAGTTTTACCAGGAGATATTTTGCTTATGGGGGATTAACTGTTATCACAGGTATAGAGGATCAGCAAATGGGTGATGTTGTCTCTTTAGGTCGCTCTCATGTTGGAATTTTTCTTGGGCATGATATTTATATTAGTGCGACAGCATTTACACATCCTAAGAAAGATAATTATTTTGGGCAGAAGCATCTTATTATTAAAGAATTAGCATCTTTAATGTTAGTTTTTCGACGTCCAGTTAGTATTAAATAGTAAGGGGGAAAGGGGATTTGCCTTTTTACCATGGATCGGAGTCGTGTGTATACAAATAAAAATAGATAATATTTTTCATGAAAAACTTTGAAAAGTGTGTCTGTTCCAAATTATGAGAAGGAGATTTTATTGTGTCTTTAGATCAAATAAAACAAAAATTAGAAAAAGAACTTAATAGTGGAAATCTTCTTATTGGAAAAAAGGTGTTAGGCCTTTCTGGTATCGAGGGGCAATTTGAACAATTATTAAATACAAAAAAAATAAAGTTAACACAAGTTAAGAATATCCAGTTAAAAGATTTACAAATTTCTTTTTCCGGAAAAACAACCTTATTTAATATACCCAGCCTTGAAATTTTCTTTATCTTAAAAGAAATCAATAATAAAATTCAGTTGACCTTTACAGCCGATTTGGTTTCGAGTTGGAAATTTAAGAAAACCAAACCTCAGCCTCCAGCTGCATTACGTAATAGTGACAGTTCTTTGGATAATAATTTACTTGAGCCTCTTTTTACGCAACTAACAATAGAAAAACCAACTTTTATTTTCTCAACGTATATTTATCAACATGACGTGTTTAATCTTCAAATTAAAAAGGGTTTGAGCTTTGTCTGGGTTGTTGATGATTCTGATCCGCTAAATATTTCTGCATTTGCCGCGCCTTTAAAAGTTAAAGATAGTAAGCTTTTGTTTTCAACAGATTTGCCTGGTGAAATCCAATTTGGAACAATTACGTTTAAACAGCTCCGCTTGGATTTGTCCAGTCGTTTGTCACTAGATTTGCCGCCATCTGATTCTTCTTTAAGTATCAAAGGGGTGCTCACAGCCGGAACTCTTGTGATGGATGTTGAAGGACGGCTTGAGGCGGACGATTTTAATATGATGTTGAGTGGTGAATTTCGTAATATGAGCATCAATGGTTTTGCAGCTTTAAAACATTTAACAGGCATTAATAATTTGGGAAGTTTCCTGCCGCAGAAGCTCAAAGCGGCGTCGGACCTGACCCTTAAAGAAATTAAATTTGGATTCAATCCTTTGTCAGGGACTGTTACAACGGTTGGGCTGGGTATTTCAGCAATAAAAGAGTGGAGTATTCTTCCTGGATTATTTGAAATTAAGAATATTTTATTTTTAAGTGAAGTGAAATATCCTTTGGATGTGGATAAACGTAAAGTGAACATAATGATTAGGGGCATTATGAAAATTGCCGGGGGTGATGTTGGTGTTACAGCACTAATGCCTGATTATTCTGTTTACGGCGAGCTCTTGGCGCAACAGACTATTAAATTGCGTCGTTTCATTCAGGAATTTGCTCCGGGAGTTCAAAATGTTCCGCAGTTAGATATTGACCAATTGGGTTTTCGGATAGATCCTACCGGCAATGTTTACAGCATGCAGATGGGTATTGCTAGTGATTGGACGATTGATCTTGGTGTTACGAATATGGTTGCGCGTCAGCTATTCTTTAATTTTAGTTCAAGCAATGGGAGCTTTGAGGGGGAAATTAAAGGGGTTTTTGGTTTAGCGGGTTCAGACTTTTTGCTCACTTCAAAAATTCCTGAATTTAGCATATCCGCTTCTTTAGTTAATGATCAAACAATCAGTTTAAAAGAGCTTTTTAAGGAATTGCTGAAAGATCATCATGCTGTTTTGGGGAAGCTCCCTGCGTTAAATATTTCTGAACCTAAATTGAGTGTAACTCCGAAAAGTGGAGAGTTTGAGTTTGTTGGGGCTTGTCATGATACCTGGAATTTTCCGCTGGGTATTGCATCGCTTGATTTGACGGATATCAGTCTTCGCATAAAACGAACAAAAATTTCAGCAACTAAAAAACAAATCACCGCTGATATTAAGGGACGCTTTTCTTTGGACAGCACGACATTTGATATGAATGTTGAAAAGTATGGTGATGCCAATGACTGGAAATTTACAGCACAGATAAAAGAAAACAGCCCGATAGATTTGACAACTTTTTTAACTAATTTTATGCCTGCAGGGATTTCTTTACCTGCGGAAATGGCAAGTCTTAAAATCAAAGAAGTTGAACTTACAATGGACCTAGGAACACAGGATCTATCTGTCAAAGCGAAAACAGTAAGCCAAATTAATTTTGCAGCTCTTGGTTCGGTGAAAGCCACAGATATTGAATTTCAGATCAAAAAGAAGGCCCACAATTCTTCCAAATATTATTGGCGTCTTAAAGTTTCGGGGCAAATGAATCTTGCGAATGGTTTTGCGTTACAAGGTGCGTTGGAATGTTATGATGACGAACAGGGGACAGGGTTTATGTTTACCCCTGAAATGAGCACGCCAATTAAAATCCCCTTACCTTTACCGCAATACAAAGGCGAAGATATCTGTTTAAATCTTATGCTTGGTCCTTTAGCCATAGCCGGAAAGAATAATAAAATTAATTTTAAAGCAGGTGTCACCGTCGGTTTCGTTAATATACCGGAGTTTTTCGACAATATTATTGCTGATGATATTACGGCAGCCTTTGAAGCTAATGAAAAGGCTTTTAGTTTAGTTTTAGATCGTGTTTTTGAAGATGCTGAGTTTCAAATTCCGCCAATT
>UOGJ01000113.1_pt1 | contig 40307 bp, 34 predicted proteins | sample 1989031 | NCBI WGS metagenome assembly UOGJ01 (sample SAMEA4712195, study PRJEB27164) | hydrothermal vent metagenome | biome: marine basaltic hydrothermal vent biome; feature: marine hydrothermal vent; material: mineral | place: Pacific Ocean | collected 2011-06-14/2011-07-23 | depth 1719 m | reverse complement strand
TAAGTATCAAACAACTTCTGTTCTTCTTGTGTCAAATGAGGTAAAAGAAATATCCTTCGTATTTCAGCCATATCTTTTGTTTCTGACATTAAAACTGGTGAAGATGTTTGAAATGTTTTTTTACGCTCAACATCAAAAACATTCTCAAATGCTTTTAAATATTGGTTATAAATTTTATGTTTCTCATCCTTATCTTCTATATCCACCCCTGCTATTTTATTTTGATCAACATAAATTTGACCTAACAAAGATTCTTTTCCGCCAGAGGCGGAGAAATTCATTTTAAACCATGTTGCTAATATTAACGCGTGGTAGATTTGACGGAGCTGAGCAAAGTGCTGCCCTTCGTTGACTTCTTTTTCAATCGCAGGAATGATTAACTCTCGGATTATTTGGGTCTGAACATTATTATTCCCGCTCTCATTATTTTTTTTCATAGCCAAATAATCTTCCTCTAATAAAACTTTCAACCGGCTCTCAACAACATAGGCTGTATTCGTTTCTGCATTTTCATACACCACGGCTTTTTGCGGCATGATCCAAACTTTATTAAATGTATTGATAGAAATTTCTGTTGTTCCAAATTGTTCATAGGCTTTTTTATAAATTTCCGTCCAAAATTTATTCCCCAACTTTTCTTCTGGATACATTAAAGATGCGGTCAGTTGTTTTAAAATATAATCTTGAGCTAATAAATCTCTTCCCATTTCTGTCTGTCCAAAAAAATTTGGAATAATGCGGTCTTTTTCATACGGAGATAAATTGACCCACATATCTTCTTCCGGGGTGGTTAAGGCGGCAAGGAAGTATTTGATAAGTTTCTCAAAATCAGGGGACACATCTCCCCTTTCTAAATCTCCCGCATCAACAATAAAATCAAACCGCAAAGGATTATCTGGGAAAATTTTAATGCCTTTAATAACAGCCGGCACAAACGTTGGCGTTGATAAAACCATTGTTCCAGGTACTGGTAAATTCAATACTGTTTGTGCTTGAGATAATGGCACTGTGGCATTAACAAAAAATACCATCAAAATAAAATAAGATGCTAAACGAGATATAAGATTTTTTTTGAATGTTTTCATACGAAAACCTAAATATATTTAAGGGTTTTAAGGATCTACTGATAAGCTCTTTGAGCTACTTGGATAGATTTAGACATTTTACCCTGCCAATTGCAAAGACTTCCCTTTTCGAAGAAAAAATTTTGCTACTTTACTAGGGTGGTGCTTGGCATGCCAGGCATGCCAGGCATCCCAGTCTGCTTGAAAACCAACCCACATTTCAACGAAAGGTTGAAAAGATTTACTACACGATTAGCTATCTCCACACTCATCTCATCTGAAGTATAATATGAAAGGTTATGTTTACAACCTAAAATGTAGTGTTAAATTTTTACCTTCACCCGCTTTCCCGTCTTATAACGCCAATTAAACCATTGTCCGGGGTGATACCAATATTGTTGTTTTTTGGCTTTTTGATCCTGTTGACTCATTGCATGATCTGAAACTTTTTTACTCATAACTTTAGGATGACTTCCAAAATAAGGATGAAAACGGGATAAATCACCGTAGGTATATTGTTCCTGACGTTCATTGTCTTTTAATTGCACAAACCCAATTTTCTCTGCATTTACCCGACGCTGTGCCATAACTTCCTGGGGCTGTACCCACCCATAATGATAAAGTAAACACTGTGTATTTTTCCGATTTATCGACTTCCCATCCTTACGCTGAAACCCAAAAGCATCACCAAAAGACTCCACTTGCCCGTTATTGCGTACAATACGATCCTGTTTCTGATACCATCCAGAATCAATGCGATACCGATGATAACTTCCGTAAAAATGGAGCCATTTAAAACGTAATGCGTCAATGGTTTCATCTGTAACATACTGCTGCATAAGGTGTTTAAGCTTAGGCAAATCATCTTCATGAATTACTTCATCGGTCTGTAAATAAAAGGCCCAATCGCCCGAACATTCTTTAAGGGCTAAATTGGTCTGATAAGACAAAACTTCTTTGCCCATAGTCATATCCCATGTATTTTGAATAATACGAATTTTATCACTCTTAATCGATTGGATTAAACCAAGCGTATCGTCTTTTGAATCTCCGACGTTAACAATAAACTCATCACAAATCGGAAGAATGGAATGAATGGATTCTAAGATGGGATAATTAAATTTGACCGCATTACGTGCGATGGTAAAACCACTAATTTTCACTTATTTATACAAGGGGTGTTGATTAATTAATCAACACCCCTTATCTCCCAAAAACTATTTTAAAACATTTGATCGAAAACCCTAACAGCTAATATACGACAATCCCACAATTTTAATATTAAATTTTGAGATTTTTCTCCATCAACAAATTTCCAACACTGTAAATAAATAGCCTGGATTTTATATTATCGCGGTATTAAAAAAAGTTGAAGTTTTACAAACTTTTGAGATGTCGTTACTTCTTTAATAGGCTGTTTAACTTTAATACATTGGGCGTCTAATTTAGCTTCTTCAATAAGTAATTTATGAATTTTCTCAACACGTTTCTGGGCTAGAGCTTCTAACACTTTTGTTTCTACTTGATATTGCTCCACTAATTGACGGCGTACTTCTTGATAAAATTTAGCGGAATCTATGCCCTGACCTTGAGCCTTTTGACGCTGTTTATGATTTTTGCGTAACTTCGCAAAAGCTTTCCACCCCACATACTTCTTAAACATTTTTTCAATAATCTTTTGTTCAGGCTTATTATATTCTGTCAGCATCGCATTATACTCCTGATGAAAAGCCGATTCTTTTAACGCATCCAGGTCTATTTTAGGATCAAAACTTCCCTGAATTTCTAAAATAAGTTTAGGACGATTTTTTAAGGCTTCAGAAACCTTAAAAAGCTTATTTTTTTGCGCAGAAAGAATTTCAGCAGAGCCAGGTGAAAATTCAATAAAATCCAGAGATTCACTTTCATCTGTCCCACCTCCAGCTAAAAAGCTAAATGGAGATGCAACTATCTTTGTAAAAATATTTTTAAAGGCATAAACAATAATATGCCCATATTTAAATTCAGGATTACTTGGATCTCCTTTCACAGGAATCGTTAGGTCAATTTGTTGTTTATGGTCTTCCAAAAGAGATAGCGCAAATTTAATGGGCAACTTCACTGCATCAGGACTTTTTACTTTATTCCCTAAATCAAACTTATGAAGGAGAAAATGATTTTTTCCTTGAAAATTTTTTGGAGACATATCATAAGCTATATCCAAATTTAATCGCCCTTGCTCAACTGCATAACCAAGATATTTTTGAATATACGGAGACACGCCTTGAGTTTCATAATTGTTTAATACCAATGCCATGGTTTTAGGTGCGTTAAGATCTAAAGGATAAACCTTTCCAGTTAAGCTGATATCACCTGATGTGTCCACAGTGCTTTTAATGTTAAATTGAAGAGGTTCTTCTAAAAATGAAGAAATAGGCTCCAAAAGCACTTCTAATGATGAAAGGTCAATTTGAAACTCTGGTTGAATGGATTGATCCTGAAAAATAACAGTCCCTTCTTTAATTCCAAATTGAGCAATGTGAACATTAAAAACGTCACTACTCGACTCATCCGTTTTTTTTACTGAAGCCTCTACGTCCTTTTTTTGTAAATCTTTAGTATTATTGTTCTCTTCCAATTGAGTTGAGGGAGAAAATAATCGCACAAAATTCATCTCTCCTGTTTTTTCCAATACAACCTTAATTTTTGGACTATCTAATAAAACATCTTCAATTTTAACCGAACGATCCTCCCATAAAAAATGGATTCCATTCACATTTAAACCCTCCCATTGGACAAAAGGTTCTTTTGTAATAGGGTCATTTAACTCAAGAGAGGTTAATCGAAATTTTCCATTAAACCCAACCGTGGGATCTTTTTTTATTCCTGCATTAAATGTCAGTTGACCATCCATATATATAAACCCACTTTTTATATTTATAGGAACAAGAGTATTGATATAGGGTTGAAAAACAGATAAAGCGAATGACTCCATATCAAAATTTATAAAACATTGTACTGGATTAATCGCACAAGCCCCCTGAACAGAAATAGTCCCCTGAGGCCCATCAAGTAGCGTAATTTTCATTCCACCAGCTTTGCTGATATGCGTATTAAAATTATGCAGCGTTGTGCTGATGGGGCGAATAGCATAAATAAAGGGCTCTTGAGGTATTTTATCTTGAAATAAAATAGTTCCTCCAGTGATTTCTAATATAGAAATCATTAAATATTTTGCTTCTTTTTTTGACTTATTTTCTATCTGCAATGTATGGGTTTCATCTGTATCTTGTTCTGGGGCAATAGGTATAAGCTCTGTGAGGTTGATATTTCCTTGACGATTGAGTATGACATTTATATAGGGTTTTTCTAAAGATATTTTTTGAAACTGCCAATCATCAGACCAAAGTGATGCAATTTGAAAATCAACGAATAATCTTTCAAAACTAATCATTCGGATCCCATATTGGTCAAAAACTTCTAAATGATCAATATTTAAAGAATAATGAAAAGGATTAAACCTGATTTTACGTACATAGATATTGTGTTGGATTTGCTCAGATATTTTATTCGTCAACACCCACTTTACCGTAATGGGTAATACAATAAATCCTATAAATAAATAAAATAAAAAAAATGTTCCGCTAATACTGAGGAAGATTCGAAATGATTTGCTAAGCTTAATTTTTTTGATCATAGATTTTTTAGTAACGACTAATATATAGAGGAGGCACTTCCACCGTAGATGGAAATGCCTCTTCATAATGATGCCACTCCTGAATAATTACAAACTTTCTTTAAACTAAAAAGAATATTTAATTCCGGTAATAATACGTGTATCGGTTTTCTTTTTTCCTGTAGCAGGCTCGCTATTATAATCCAAAATATATTTTATATTAAAGTCTAAAACGTCACTAATAGGATTTGTAAATTCTGTTTCAGATTTTATCAAAAAACCACCTCCATCTAACGAAGGAGTAAGCGTAAGCCCCTCAGAAATACGGCCTTTCTCAAAAATTTGTTTTTCTAAATAAGTCTTTCCAACAAAAACAGCTGAGCTCGTATCTAGTTTATCACTACGGTAACTGGTGGCTATGTACCCAAGCTGTGCTTCCACATTCCATTTCCAATCATCTGTATTAGAAATCCAATAACCAACACCAGCAGATGGTGTTGTCCGGACATCAATATCAGCAAAACGGTCATGTTCCATTAAAAATTGTACAACAGAAAACCATCTTCCTTGATCATCAATATCAAAGGCCGTTCTGGCAAGACCTGTCCATTTTTGATCATCCATACGCTTATTAGACGAAGACGTATAAATGTCTCCCTTAATAAGTAGTTCCGCTCCGTCAAATATTCTTTTGAGCTCACCGCTAACACTAAGAGCAGTCTTTTCTGTGTTTCCACTAGCACTATTATACCCTAACGAAAGATTTCCATCCCAATCTTCAGCCCCAACAGCTACTCCCTGAATAGCTAATAATTGAAACGCAAAGACCGTGCCCAATAATAAATTACGTATTTGTTTCTTGTACATTTATTCTCCTTTACTGTTTTAATTAATAAAGCCCATAATTTAGCTATTTTTTTTTTTTTTGTCAAGCAGAATGAAAATCATTGGATTTTTTTAAAAAAAATGTATAGTATGTTTTTTAATCACTTATAAACCAAAAAAAGGAGAAATGAATGCATGTAAACATCAAATCAACCCTTGTCGTCGGAGCCTTAATGAGTATTGTGGCTCTAGGGTGTTCCCAGCCAACAGCTACAAATTCTCAAGACGCCATTGAAAAAGCTAAGGCAAAGCAAACGGTAGAAGCTAAAGTTAGTTATTTGGTAAAAGAAGCTAATGCTTTTGTCAGTAAAGAAAAATTTGATGAAGGTGTAAAAACAGCTAAGTATATTTTAAGCAATCTTGATGAAAATTCAAGTGAAGCAAAAAATATTATTGAACAAGCAAAAACAAAGTTAAAAGCCTTTGCTGAAAAAAAAGCAGAGGAGCTAAAAACTGAAGCTAATAAAAAATTAGGTGATGTTAAGGGTAAAATAGGATCTTTGGGGAAATAATCTAATACCAATTTCATTAAATAATTACCAAATACCATTTGCATTTCTCGATGGTGTTGCGAGAAATGCGCCCTTAAAATAGTACAATTATTTAATGAAATTGGTATAATTTAAGGAATATAAAAATGTTTAAACTTATTCGCACTATTATTTTCCTAGGAATCATAGTTATTGCTGTTCTTGCCTTTAAGAATGTCATTATTAAATCGGTTGTTGAAAAAGGCGTGGAATCAGCAACAGGACTTCCACTAAAAATAGGTTCTTTTAACCTAGGACTTACAAAAACACACATCGGAATCAAAGAGTTTCAACTTTTTAATCCTGAAGGTTTTCCGGATGAGGCAATGTTTACAGCTCCGGAAGTTTTTGTAGATTATAACCTTGGGAACATTATTAAAGGAAAAATTCATTTGGAAGAAATTCGTTTAAATTTTGATAAGCTCGTTGTAATTAAAAATGCTAACGGAGAGCTTAATTTAAACGTATTAAAACCAAAAAAAAAGGAAAGCGACGATCAAAAGAGTCAACCGGATTCGGAAGAAAAAAAAGAAACCAAAAAAAAAGGTAAAGCTCCGGACATCCAAATTGATCATCTCCTTTTAAAAGTAGGAAAAGTCGTTTATAAAGATTACTCTAAAGGGGGTGAGCCTTCTGTTAAAGAATTTGAAGTTAATCTTTATGAGAAATTTGACAATATCACAAACCCAGAGATGCTTATGACACTTATTGTTCAAAAAGTGCTTGCAAAAACAGCTTTAAGTAATTTACTTAATTTTGATATGCAAGGATCTATTGATTCTGTTAAAGAAAAAATGGATTCATTTAAAGGTAAAATCAAATTACCTTTTAACAACTAATTAACTAAATAAAAAGGAGAAAAACATGGAAACAACAGAAATTCAAGGAATGTTTGATAAAGTGATGGATGCGGGGATTCCGTTTCTATTAAACCTTGTAGCTGCGATTGTTATTTATATGATTGGTAAATGGTTGGCTGGTGTGATCGCTAATCTTATCGGAAAATTAATGAAAAAAGGCAATGTAGATGAGGCCTTAACAAAGTTTGCAACAAGTATTATTCGTGTTATTATCCTCCTTTTCGCCATCATTGCTGCCGTTGGAAAATTAGGCGTTCAAACAACCTCTTTTATTGCCATCATCGGTGCCGCTGGTTTAGCTATAGGTATGGCGCTTCAAGGAACTTTAGCCAATTTTGCTGCCGGTGTAATGATTATTTTGTTTAAGCCTTTTAAAATTGGTGATTTTATTGAAGGCGGCGGGATTATGGGAACAGTAAAAGAAATTAGAATATTTAATACCATTCTTGCAACTCCAGATAATAGAAAAATTATTCTTCCAAATGCTAAGGTTTCAGGAGATACAATTACTAATTTTTCAGATATTGGCGAGAGAAGAATAGATTTGGTTTTTGGCGTTTCTTATAATGATGATTTGAAAAAAGCAAAAGATATTCTTCAAAAAGTAGTAGCCGCAGATAGTCGTATCCTCAAAAATCCAGCAGTTACGATTGCTGTTTCAGAATTAGGTGATAGTTGTGTTAGCATCGTATGTCGACCATGGGTAAAACCTGCTGATTATTGGGGCGTTAATTTTGACTTGCTTGAAAAAGGAAAAGTGGCTTTAGAGGCAGGTGGTTGCTCTATTCCATATCCTCAACGAGATGTACATCTTTTTAACGAAAAATCATAGAAAATAAAAATTAAAAGGGTAATGACTAAATTTTTTTAGTCATTGCCCTTTTTTAATCGAGTCGTGATTATGAAAAAAAATGACAAAAATAAAGTTGGCCAATGTATTCAATTTTTGCAAACAGATATCTGGCGTATTCGCGCTAATAAACTTTCCGGACAAAAATCTTTTTGGATCAGGCAGCTTCGCATTGTTTTATTAGCCATTCGCGGATTTGCTGAGGATAAATGTCAATTACGCGCTTCAGCCCTAACATTTTATTCCCTCCTTTCTATCGTGCCCGTGGTAGCGATGGGTTTTGGGGTTGCTAAAGGATTCGGTTTTGAAAAAAAACTTGAAACACAAATTCTCGAAGGGATGCAAGGTCAAGAAGAGGTTGCACAACAAATTATCAATTTTTCTCAATCTTTTTTGGAAAATACTCAAGGCGGACTTATTGCCGGTGTTGGGGTGTTTGTATTATTTTGGACCATTATTAAAGTTCTTGGCCATATTGAAAATTCGTTTAATGATGTTTGGGGAATTAAAAAGGATAGAAGTTTTGGACGTAAATTTAGTGACTATTTATCAATTATGATGGTCTGCCCCATCCTTTTGATTATGTCTAGTAGTATAACCGTTTTAGTTACAAGCCAAGTGACATTGATTGTCGAAAAACTTTCTTTTTTAGGACCTTTAAGTGATGTGATTATCTTTTCCCTACGCATATTACCTTATGCCGTAATTTGGGGAGTTTTTACATTCATTTATATATTTATGCCCAATACGAATGTTCGGTTTAAAGCAGGTTTAATGGGTGGCATTATTGCAGGAACCATTTATCAAATGGTCCAATGGGCTTATATTACGTTTCAGGTAGGTGTAGCGAAGTTCGGAGCAATTTATGGCAGCTTTGCCGCATTACCATTATTTTTAGTATGGCTTCAAACGAGCTGGCTTGTTGTCCTTCTTGGTGCTGAAGTTTCCTTTGCAGAACAAAATGTGGAAACGTATGAGTTTGAGCCGGATTGTCTAAAGATCAGCCATTCTTTCAAACGTTTACTTTCTTTAGGAATTATGCATTCATGTATCAAAAATTTTCATGATGCCCAAAAAGCACAAACCGCCGAAAATATTTCGCATCAATTTGAAATCCCTATCCGCCTTGTCCATCAGATTATGTTCGAATTAACAGAATCCGGGCTGCTTTCAGAAGTGAAAAGTAACGAAGATAAAACTATAGCCTATCAACCCTCTTATGATATCGAAAATGTGACCATCGAAAACGTTTTAATGGCCTTAGACCAAAGAGGCATTGATAATATCCCCATTGTTGACACAGAAGAAATTAAGAAAATAATACAAAGTTTAAATACCTTCAGGAATCTAATAGAAAAATCACCTAGTAACGTTATTTTAAAAAATATTTAAATTCAACCCATCTAAAGGAGTATGATGAATAAAAAAATTTTTCCCTTAGCAATATCCGTGATTCTAACGGGAATACTATCTCAACCAGCTGAAGCCCGTTTTGAATGGTTAAAGAAAAAAGCAAATGAATTCGGAAATACGGGTCTTGAATCTTTACAAGAAACAAAATTAAGTGATACGAAGATTGGCTTGGGATTAAAGGATCTTCTTAAGCAGGGGATTACAAGTGCTGTTGAAAAAACAGGAAAAAAAGACGGCTATTTTAATAATGAACTGATTAAGATTGAAATGCCCGAAAAATTACGAATCATTGATCGAGGATTACGTATGGTTGGTTTTGGCGCGCAGCTTGATGAGTTCATTCTCAGTATGAACCGTTCCGCTGAAGCTGCTGCCCCCAAGGCTTTAGATATCTTTCTAGATGGAATATTTAATATGAATTTTGATGATGCACGAAAAATTTATAAAGGCGGAGATACGGCTGCGACAAATTTTCTTAAACAGACTACGCTTGAAGATTTAAAAAAAGCCTTCCGTCCCATTGTCGATAAGTCATTGAATCAATATGGAGTTACAGGTCAGTATAAAAATTTACTTAAAAAATATAAAACCATCCCTTTTTCTAAAAACTTTAACGTACCAGAAATTGATGAGTATGTAATTGACCAAGCTATTAATGGTCTATTTGCTATTTTAGCCCAAGAAGAAACCAAAATTCGTACAAACTCTGGATCAAGGACAACTGGATTATTGAAAGAATTATTTCCTTAACATAAAAATAAAGCTAAGTTAAATATCTGGAGGAATTGTTCCTTACCTATCCCCGAATTTATAAACTTCCTCATAAACATCAAACGTCTCTTGCGCCATTTTTCGGAAACTAAAATCTACGGAACGGACAAAGCCTTTTTCGCGTAAAGTTCGGCGTAATTTTTCATCATGAAGAATTTGAACGATTCCATTGGCAATGTCGGCTGGTTTATAGGGATCGGAAATAACCGCGGCATCTTGTGCAATTTCAGGACAGGAAGAGACATTAGACGTTACGACCGGCGCTCCACAACAAAAGGCTTCAATAATAGGAAACCCAAAGCCTTCATAAAATGATGGAAAAACAAATACTTGAGCATTGTTATAAAAATACCTCAATTGATTATCTGTTAAATAACCTAAAAAAACAATATCCTCTTTTAAATCCAATTTACGCACCAATGTCGCAATTCCTTCACTCATCCATCCTTTCATTCCGACGATGGCAAGCTTACCGAAAAATAATTTTTTACTTTTTAAAATATTAAAGGAATAGATTAAATTTTCTAAATTTTTACGCGGCTCAATAGTTCCCACAGAAAGAATAAATGGTTCATTGATCCCTTTAGACCGAATAAACTTTTGTGCTACCAAATTTTCTTCAAGCTCCATCGGGTAAAAAATGCTTTTATCTACTCCTTGATAAACCAAAGAAATTTTTTTCTTATCAATATTAAAATATTGACTCATATCATTAATTGTATTTTTTGAAACACAAATAATTTTATCAGCGTATTTAACAATATTCTGAAACTGTTTTTCGGTCGCCTCAATGGTTTTTTGAGTATGGCCTTGTGGAAAGGTTTTAAAAATAAGATCGTGAACGGTAACAATAATTTTAACACCATCAATATCCAACGCGTCAGGGCTTGGAGAATGATAAATGTCAATGTCCTTGAGAACTTGTCTTAACCCTCTATTCCAACGATCTATTTTTAAAAAAAAATTTTTTCCTTGAATATACGGAATACGTTTATGAAGACTAAATGCATTTTTTTTCGCATATAAACAATATCGATTATCTATATCAATATCGCTGAGTGACTGTACCAAATTATAGGCATAACGCCCAATACCAGTGTAATTTTTATTTAAAAATGATCGACAATTTATACCTATACGCATGCCCCCTACTCCCTACTTATACTGTTTTAATCCTTTTATTTTATTTAATAATTTTTCTTTGGATTCTGTATCTACTGCCAAAATTGGATACTTTTGGCCCAGTACTGGCACGTGTTGTATCGCTTGCTTTATGAAATCCGAGCATAAAATCACATTATAGCGCTTGCGAACAGAATGCCTAAAATTATCTAATAACCGCACCCTTATATTCCATGATAACAAAAATTCTGATATATTTTTCTGAATACAGTTCGTATGCTCTATCACTATTTCTTGCGATGTTGTTAAAATGAATAAGCTATCTTGCGCCTTAAGTACCTCACTGGCAAGATAACAAATATCATTATGTTTATGTTGCAATTCTTTTGTGTAAACCAACAAAATCTTTAATGGGCGTCCCCAACGATTATAAAAAAGCGCCTTATTACGATTAAAATTTTCGTCGTATTCAAACTTACGCATAAGACTTGTAAATGTTACGTTTTTACAATGATAAACAAATGCTCCTTTGGCACGCACACAACGATAACCTGCCTCAACGGCCCGAACAGAATAATCCCAATCATCATAATAACCGGAACCATAAATGGTATCTAACCCTCCGATAGCTTCAACAACGCCACGCTTGACCAAAAAACAAAATCCACGCATCCAGTCTGTTTGGGCATACTCACCTTTTTGCTGAGAAATAACTTCATTGAGAAATTTCGCATAATCCTCTTTATATTTTTTAGGAGATTCCCATTGTGGATTAACTAATCCAATTTTTTTATCTTTTTGAGCAATGGCAACCATCTCTGAAAGCCAACATGGATATACTTCTATGTCATTATTCATCACGCAATAATATTCATAGACACCATAATTTAAGCCTTGATTAACGCCCCCAATCCACCCCTGATTTACTTGATTAAAAATAATATCAACATTTTTTTGACGCTGTAAACCACACAAATAGTCTCGTGTTTCTTGATTACTGCAATTATCAATAATTAATAAATGATAAGGATATTCCGTGTGCTTTTGGATACTTGCCACACACTGACGGGTATAATCTAACTGATTGTAGGAAATAATGATAAGCAGACATTGTTCAGGCATTACTTATTTAAAAACTCCCCGACAACTTCGGTGACATAATCTAAATCTTCCAATGTAATATCCTGATGAATGCCGATATGTGTTCCGTTATTGGAACAATATTCAGCCTCAGGAAAGTCGCCAAGTTTTTTATTCAGGAAGGCATAACTTGCACACTGTGTAGGAATGGAATAAAAAAGGTTTCGTGAATCCACTCCTTTGGATTCAATATAGGCCACAAACTCATCTTTGGTAAATGATGAATCCTCACGGACAATAATCGAAAATGCATGTGGACCAATTTTTTCATGCGCCTCTTCTTTAATCGAAATAAAATGCTCTTCAAAGGGTTTGAATTTTTCGATAAGATATAATAAATTACGTCGACGGGTTTCTAAAATAGTTTCGTAAATAGTGATATTACCTAAACCCACAGCAGCTTCAAGTTCGTTCATTTTAGCCGAAAATCCGATACGGCTAAATGTAAATTTCCCTTCCATCCCATGGTTTCGTAATGAGCGAGCGGCATTAGCCATTTGTTCATTATTCGTAATAATGATACCCCCTTCAATGGTTGTTATAATATGTGCGGCGTAAAGACTAAAAGCGGACATATCACCAATGGAACCGATTTTTTTATCCTTATATTCCGCGCCATGCGCTTCGGCGGCATCCTCAATAATATGCAAATTATGTTTTTTGGCAATTTCCTGAATCTTATCCATAGCTGCTGGTTTTCCCATTAAATGCACAGGCATAATCGCGCGTGTTTTTGGCGTGATCGCTTCTTCAATTTTATCAGGATTAATATTTAATGTCTCCCGCTCTACGTCTACAAATACCGGAGTAAACCCTGCTTGTAATACAGCATTTGCTGTCGCTATAAAAGTTAATGCAGGAATAATAATTTCATCACCGCGTTTAGCCCCAAAATCATAAAGCACCGCGCAGGCAATCGTATCGGCATCTGTCCCACTACTGACGGAGATCGCGTGTTTAACACCAAATTTTTCAGCAAACTTTTCCTCAAACTCCTGCACATATTTCCCCCGCGTCACCCACTTAGACTCTAAAGCAACATCAATTAACTTACGTGCTTCATCAGTAATTGAAACCGTTCCAAAAGGAACACGATATTTTGCCTTCTCACAAAGTGCTGCTGTATTTTCCATTACAATTTCTCCTCACGTATTTTTTTTAATCTCTCCGGTGTTCCGATATCAAAAAATTTCTCATCAATCAAAAAACCATAAATATTTTCTTGAATTAATTTTGGAAAAACATCATATTCCATCGAAAATTTTTTCATCTCTGGCATGAGTGAAAATAATTTTTTATTAAAACAATAAATACCAGCATTCACATAACCAGCTGTAGACCCCACAGGCACATCTGCCTTTTCATAAAAACCTAAAATACGATATTCCTTGTCTAAAACAATACCGCCATAATCTTTACTTTCATCTACTTTAGATACAGCTAAAGCGGCTATAGTCTTTTGCTTTTCGTAAAACCCTAAGAAATTTTTTAAATTAATAGGACAAAAAGAATCACCATTCATCACAAAAAAAATATCACTCTCAATTAAACTTCGTGTGTTCTTTAACGCACCTCCAGTGCCTAAAGGTTCTTCTTCTCTGGAAAACACGATTCTCATATCGTGACTATTCTCTTGATAATACCGTTCAACCGTCTGTGCCTGATAACCCGTGCAAAGAATAATTCGCTGAAAACCTTGGTCCTTTAAATACTCAATAATAACATCTAAAAAAGGTTTACCATCCACCTCAGCCATAACCTTAGGCGCATCCCCCGTGACACTCTTTAAACGCGTCCCCAATCCTCCACATAAAATTACTATATCCATATTTTTCATAAAATCATACCCATCCCAATGATGTCATCCTAAACGTAGTGAAGGATCCCATACATAGATTCTTTGTCGCTAAAGCTTCCTCAGAATGACAGCACACATTGCCTTTCTATCCTCCATTCGGCTGATAGAAAATAATTTGACTTCCTAAAGATTCAAACTTAAATGGGACTTGTAGTAATTTTTTAAACTTTTCTTTAAATGTCTTTTGTTTCGATGGTGGAACAAAAAATAAGGCAAAGCCTCCTCCACCTGCACCTAATAATTTACCACCAATGGCTCCGGCACGTTTTGCTTTTTCGTATAGATTATCAATTTGCGGTGTTGAAACTTTATCCGATAAGCTCCGTTTAATCTTCCAACTCTCATCCAGTAATGTTCCAAAATTTTTTAAATTTCCATCATTTAAAATATCCCGTGCCTCAAAAACCATTTCGTACATACGATTTAACTCTGCAGTCTTTTTAGGAATATTCTTTATCTGATGCGCTGCCACTTTTGAAGCAATACGGGAAAATCCTGTAAAATATAGAAGTAAATGACTTTGTAAGTTTTTTAATTTTTCTTTAGATATTGTTACTTTTTGAACTTGCAGATGTTCTGCCCCTCCAAATTCAATCACATTAAAACCTCCATAGGCCGCTAATGCCTGATCCTGACACCCCACATTTTCTTGACACATCTCTTGTTCAACATAAATGGCTTCATTAGCCAGGTCTTCTTTAGTAACCATTTTGCCCTTTAAAGCATATAAAGCATTAAGAAGTCCGACGGTAAAAGAAGAGCTTGAGCCTAATCCTGTCCGTGCTGGCAAATCTCCATCATGATGAATTTCTATGCCTTGACGAATTTTCATATACCGCAAAACTTCACGTACCGATGGATGGTCAATATCATCAATTTTATTAATATGCTCCATTTGGGAATAAATTATACGTGACTTATGATCAAAAAAAGGTGGGAGGTATCGGCAGGTGATATAACAATATTTATTAAATGTTGTGGCTAAGACAGCACCTTTATGCGCATCAAACCAATCAGGATAGTCTGTCCCTCCTCCGAAAAACGACATCCGAAACGGGGTGCGGGAAATAATCATATAATGACAGCTCCTTCCTCTAAAATTTTTCGTTTGAGTTTAATCTTGGTCGACTTTAATGTTTCATCGACCGCGACCTGTCCGAATTTATTTTTTAATAAATTTAAGAATTGAGGATTGGTATGATACTTCATCCAGGCCTCATCCCGAAAAGCCAATACCTGCTGCGCGCTCAAGTGCTTTGTCGGTAACGGCAATGTTTCATAGGAATGCTGCGAATAGCCTACGTATGTTTCAGGAAGTTTCCACCCCTTCTCTTTGGCAATGCCATAAAGCGGGCTGCCTGGATAGGCCATGGCAGAATAAAAATTAGCCATCGACGTATTCAGCTCCAAGGCTAAATCTAATGTTGCCTGCATGGAGTCCATGTCATCCTCGGGAAGGCCGAAAATATAATTGGCAGCGACATCAATATCATAACTATGAATTTTTTGAACAATGTCACGAATATTAACATCTTCAAAACGCCCTTTAGTAACATCTTTACGTACTTTAGTATTGGCACTTTCAATACCTAAAGCCAAATAATTTACTCCGGCTTTTTTTAAAGTTTCTAAATATTTTTCTTTAACTGTATCAACACGCGCGTAACACCAAATATTAAAATCATAGCCCCGCTCAATTATAAGTTCGCATAAACGTATAAAATGATCCGAACGCAATACAAAAAGTTCATCGGCAATCTTAATGTTTTTAATACCCATCTGTGCAAAACGATCAAACTCTTGAATAATAAACTCCGGCTCCCAATAACGGAAAATAGCACTCCCATCGGCATATTCATTATCTTGCCGGTTAATGATATTAATCATACAAAATGTACAACGCATTGGACAACCTAAACTTGTATACAACGAAGCAAATGGCTCTCGAACCGAATTGTTCGGCAATGCATGCCAAAGTGCTGTACGATAACGATCCATTGGTAATTTATCCCAGGCCATGCCGGGAAGTTCCTTTGATAAATCTGCTTTGGCCACAATCGGCGACGGGGCGTTAAGTATAATCTGTCCATCGGACCGATATCCTAAACCTTTGACTTGATCCAGTTTATCTTTTAAGTTGGTACGCAATAAATTGGAAATGGTATAAACCCCTTCATTTTGACAAACCATATCTACGCAGGAATGTTTTGCCATGACTTCTCTCGAAAGGGCGGCCACATGACCTCCAACAAAAAGAATTGCAATATTTCCAGCGACGTTTTTAAGCACTTCGGCAGAAGACACCGCACCTGTCATGCTTTGTGAACTTGCACTCGGGTGCTGTCCATAAACTACAAAACAAGCTATCCGTGGATTAAGCTCTTTAATATACTGTGCCGTTTGCTCATCATCTAAACGCAGTGCTTCAGCGTCAAGAATTTCTGCACTAAAATCATGCGCCAAACAATGATTCGCCAACATCCCTGCCCATATAGGCGGTTCAATTGCGGCAAAATCTTTACTTAAATCTTGATAGACCTTACGGGAAGAGTTAGGTTGGATGAATAGGATATCAAGTTGAGACATAACTATACTACCTATATATTTGAATACTGATTTCTCTTAATAATTTGATAACCTTTCACAAGCTCAGCGATTCCTGCAGAAAGGGACACTTGTTGTTTAAATCCTGTTTTTTCAATTTTTTCATTGCTTACAATATAGTCACGTTTATCTGGATCTTCTCCAATAGAAGCCTCTACAAAATAAAAATCAGAAACATGTTTCTTTATTTCTTTACATAACTCCTCTTTATTTAAATTAGCATCGCTTAAGCCAACATTATACGGCCCATTTTTCATTGTTTCAAAATTATTTAAAGAATGTATAAACGCATTTGCTATATCACGGACATGGATAAAGTTACGTTTAAAGTTCGCTTCAAAAAGTACGATAAATCGATCATACACAGCACGATAAGTAAAATCATTAACAAGTAAATCTAAACGCATACGCGGACTAACACCAAACGCTGTGGCTAAACGTAACGTAATACCATGCCCTGAATCCAAAATTGCTTTTTCTGCGGCGACTTTTAATTTTCCATAAAGAGATACCGGACGTAATGGCGTTTCTTCTGTACAGTGAATTCCTTTTTCACCAACACCATAACCACTATTGGTCGTCGGATATATAATCATTTGTTCCTTGTTGCTCATTTCTAAAATCATCTTTACAGCATCTAAAATAATTTCTTCTGCGGCACGCGGTTCTTTGGCGCACAAAGGTGCTCCGGTTAGACATGCTAATGGAAAAATGGCATCCGCATCCTTAACTAATTTTTCCATTAATGCTTTATCCCGCGTATCCCCACGGACAATAGTCAAATCCGGATTAATACAGCAATCCAATAATGATGTTTGATTAAACATAAAGCTATCAAGAACAGTAACTTTATGCCCTGCGTTAAGCAGCTGCGGCGTCATAATGGAACCTAAATATCCGGCTCCTCCTGTGATTAAAATCTTCATGATTCCTTATCTCCTTGTTATAAAAGTATTAATTTCTTACTTTCCCCACGGATTAAAAACAGAAACGTCATCTAATTCAATGTCTTTTGTATTGCGCGTCACAACAGTAAGACTAAAAATTACAGCCGTCGCAGCGATAAGACTGTCAATAACAGGAACCTTCCGCCCTTTTTCCTCTTCCTTTGCTAGAAGAGAACCCCAGGCTCTAGCAACACTTTCATTAACATCTAAAATACGCCCTTTAAACCGTTCGGATAAATCTTCTTTAATCCATAGGTAAAGCCTGCTTTTCTTTTTCGACTTCGGCAATCGGTCAATACCTTTTTGAATTTCTCCTATCGTTAACGCACTCAAATATAAATCCTCATCATAACATTGTGCTATCCACTCAACTACACGTTTATTAGGTTTTACTTTAACTAATTCAGAAATCACGCAAGTATCTAACAAGTACTTCATAAATCAACCTTACGGGCTGTTCCTTTGTGTCTTTTGAAGTCCAGCTCAACACCATACAATGGAGATTTTTGAAAAAAATTAACAAGATTGGTGGAAGGCTTGATTAATCGTTTATAATCCTTTGCTGAAATAACCACTACAGCTTCAAGACCTCTTCGCGTAACCTTTTGCGGGCCATGTTCCATCGCTTCTTTAACGACCGCACTAAAACAATTTTTAGCATCCTGTAATTTCCACGCATTTTCCATAACACCCTCCTTACTACCACCATAAAAATATAAGCCTAGACAGTCTAGCTATATAAATATAACCTTCTTATCACAATACGTCAACACATTCCATTACTTGTCGTTATAATAGTTGCCATGCTCGATAATCAATGTTGATTTATTATCTTTCCGCTCAAGCGCATGTTGGTAGGCTGGAAACACATCTTCTGGTTCTTCTAATTCTACTACGTCAATCCAACTAAACATTTTACGAAAACCTTCGGCATAGTTTCCAATATGCTGATGTCCAGGGTGAACTGGTTTATAAGGACCAGAGGCGACACGAATAATAACACGTGGTACTACTTTATTGTCTGTCATGGCTGGAATACGATCCAGCATGTTAACCATGTCTGAAGTAGCTAAAAGTAAAAAATTCTGACGAGGATAAACAGAAATTGGGACATATCCTTCTAACGCAAGACCAATTGTAAATTGCATCTGAAAACTTTCATTAATCGGCATTTCTAATGTTTTTTCTGGTGAAATATCACGTAAAGTTTGAAACATAAATGTCCCAGGCCCTGCTACTGTCTGCCCAAGAAATAATGTCTTAGGCTGTGTAGCGATCCATTCCATAGTGCGTTTAAGTTCATCAAAATATGTCATAATAAAGATCCCTTTAAAATTTAATTAATCTTCCTAGTCCCGAATGCGGATATCCATTTTTATATTGAAAATAAATAATTTTTTCTTCAAACTTTGTATCCTTAAACCATGGGTCTTTACTTCCCCAGACTTCACGCGTATCAGTCATAACGCTTAACCCATTGTCACATACAATAAATTTAACTGGAAGATCAAAGTTAACAGCATATTTTACAGCCTCGTGGAAAATACCCGTTTCTGCTGACATCTCTCCACAAAAAAGATAAGCCCTTCCTTTTCTGTTATTTTTCTTTAAGGACCATGCCACACCTGTCGCTGTGCCCATTAAACTTCCCACAATTCCGGAACAAAGCATCTTGTATTTTGGAAATGATAAGGCAATACTCTTACCGTCCATAATTGCTTGTTTTAAATCTTCCCGAGGAACGCCTTTAAGCAAGGCTAATTCGTGTGAATCCCAAAATCCAAATACATAATCATCGTCACCAATACTCTCTTCTTTAAAAATTTTAATCAACTGATCTTCTCGTCCAGCACGTAAATGAACAGGGGCCTTAATTTTTCCCTGTCCAAAAATATCTGCAATTTCTTCTTCGAAACTGATTAAATCTTCTTTGGTCATACACCCTCCTGTGAAAACCATTCAATCGTTTTGGCTAATCCTTCACACAACTTAACCTTTGGTTTCCATTTTAAATATTTTTTTGCCCGGCTAATATCCGGCCGGCGCTGCTTTGGATCATCTGTTGGAAGTGACTCATAAACAATTTTACTTTTTGTTGCTGACAATTCAATGACCATCTTGGCAAATTCTAAAATTGTAAACTCATCAGGATTACCAATATTGACGGGATCATGTAAATCTGAAAATAACAAACGAACGATCCCTTCGACTAAATCCGAATAATAACAAAATGATCGTGTTTGCTGGCCTTTACCATAAATTGTTAATGGTTTATTATTTAAGGCTTGATGAATAAAATTTGGAACAACGCGTCCATCATTAATACGCATGCGTGGACCATAGGTATTAAATATTCTTAAAATCCCCGTATCCATTTTATGATAGCGGTGATAACCCATAACAATGGCTTCGGCAAACCGCTTTGCCTCATCATAACATCCTCGCGGACCTACCGGGTTAACATTTCCCCAATAATTCTCTTTTTGTGGATGCACTAAAGGATCCCCATAAACCTCAGACGTGGAGGCCATTAAATAACGGGCCTTTTTCAATTTAGCCAACCCTAAAGTATTATGCGTTCCTAATGAACCTACCTTGAGAGTAGGAATAGGATGTTCTAAATAATCTACCGGACTCGCTGGTGAAGCAAAATGTAAAATATAATCCACTTGCCCCGTGATTTTTAACTCTTTAGAAACATCATGTTTAATGAACTCAAAACATTTTTCTTTAGAAAGATGCTTAATATTATTCATATTTCCTGTAATCAAATTATCGACACAAATGACCTTAACCCCTTCGCTTAAAAAACGATCACAGAGGTGACTCCCTAAAAACCCCGATCCTCCCGTAATAACAGCTATTTTTTTTCTTGGCATAACAACCTCTCTAACGTATTTTTAAACCCCGACCAATGCCGTGATATTCAAATCCTGCCTCTTCTAAATTTTTATCATGATAAAAATTTCGTCCGTCAAAAAGAATAGCTTGATTCATTGAGGCTGCTAATTTGCTAAAATTTAAATCCTTAAATTCATTCCATTCTGTTAACAAAAGCAAACAGTCACAATTTTTGGCAACGGCGTAAGGATCTTTACAATAAGTAATATCTTTAAAAATATGCTTAGAGTTAGCTACGGCTTCAGGATCACACGCCTTAATTTTAGCTCCTTCTTGCTGCAAAGCCTGAATAATACCGATAGACGGCGCGTTACGCATATCGTCGGTGTCCGGCTTAAATGCCAAACCTAAAACCCCAATCGTTTTACCCTTAACAATCCACAGCTTATCTTCAATCAACCTTAAGAATGATTCTGCCTGAGCCTCATTAACATTACGCACCTCTTTAAGCAAATCAAAACTATATCCACTCTTTTCACTTAAACGAATAAACGCATCGACATCCTTTGGAAAACAGCTTCCACCGTAACCAATTCCTGCATTTAAAAATGCCCGTCCAATCCGTTTATCATACCCCATTCCTTCCGCTACCTTTAAAACATCGGCCCCTACATGATCACAAACCTTTGACAATGCATTAGCAAAAGAAATTTTTGTTGCCAAAAAAGAATTTGATGCGTGCTTAATTAACTCCGCGGAATTAATATCTGTTACCACCATTTTTGGTTTAAGCGGCCTGTAAATTTCACGTAAAATTTTCTCTGCCTTTTTACTCTCTACTCCAATCACAACTCTATCAGGATTCATAAAATCATCCAAGGCAGAACCTTCGCGTAAAAATTCAGGATTAGAAGCCACATCAAAATCTAATGTAATTTTATTTCCCTTACGGAATTTTTTCGGTAAATTAATTTTAATCGTGCGTTCAATCCGTTTTCCCGTTGCTGCCGGCACTGTAGATTTTTCAATAATCAATTTGTACGAATCCATGGCCAAAGCAATTTCGCGTGCCACATTCTCAACGTAAGTTAAATCTGCATCCCCATTCTTCTTGGAAGGCGTTCCCACAGCGATAAAAATAGCCGTCGCTGCTTTAGATGCCGATTTAATAGATGTTGAAAATGTCAGACGTTTGTTCTTTAAATATTTCTTTAGTAACTCCTCTAAACCTGGCTCATAAATCGGAACCTTTCCAGCTTTTAATTTTTTAACTTTGTCTGGATTATTATCCACACAGGTAACATTATGCCCGATATGCGCCAAACACACGCCTGTTACCAACCCAACATACCCTGAACCAACAATAGCGATATTCATTTGACTAATTCCCCCCTGAACTTTGCGAACCGGCTTTGCGTTGATTAAAACTCGTTCCAGCAATGTCTAAAACCATATCTGGAAATGCCTTAAGTGTAAACACCAGCCAAATTTCACTTCCCTGTGTTCGTATTTCATTAAAATTAATATCTAACCACCACGCATGTAAATCACGTCGAACTGTAAACCTCTGCTCCTTTAAAATTCCATTAAGTAAATCAAAACGGGTATACACACGCCCTGCCCACTTGGCGTTTAATTTATAGTTGAATTCAGTTGTCAGCTGATCGTCCGCCTCACGATTCCACCGTTTTCCAATATTCACATTCCACTTATCCCCCCCATTAATATACATATCAAAATTCGCCGTACTCAAACGATCCCGACGTGTATCATAAGTAGAGTCAAAATAAAATGTCACTCTATCGGTCGGCTTAATATCAATATCCACACGAATTTCTCCAAAACTTCCCTTAGAGGCTGATTCCTTTAAATAAAACGGAGAGCTCAAAAGAAACCTTACTAAATCAATAGACTTTCCATTACGCTTTGTTTGCAGCTTATTTTCTAAAGAAAATGAAATACTATGTTCATTTGTTAAACTGTCAATACCATCAAAAGAATCTAGTTGAGAAGACGGCATAGTCGGATTACCCTGATAAAGATAAGAAGCACTCGGTGTAATAATATGCCTCAATCGATTAATATCCAAACCAAAGGCATCGGTATTTACATCAAATACACGATAAAACTTTGTACTCAAACTAGCTCCTGTCCGAAAAATACCACGAATCGAATTATATTTTTCTCGATCCTTAGCCCGAGAGTAATATGTCTGCTGACTTCCGACAAAAGGCTTGACCTCTAAAATCCCAACCTTCATCGGATACGACAGCTCTCCATCTGTATTAAAACGCATGGTCTTGGTACGTGCCTCACTTGGAGCCGCACTTTTACTTGCCAAATTTGAATACGTTGTTGTGTTCTTTAAAAAGAACCCCGTTCCCCAAAGCTCCTGATTTCCCAAATCATAACGCAGCTCAGGCAGTCGTTCAACTTTTGACTCAAAACGATTAATACGTGGATCCGTTCGAAAGCTTAATGCCCCAATCGGAAGCTTTTTTGTCAGCAAAAAAAAGCTGTTCGGTGTAGAAGCCTCTGTATTTTCTTTCCAAAAATAATCTTTTAAAATCGTACTATCACTCAACTTTGAATATTGCATAATCGCGTTAGTCTTTTCATCAATTTCCCATTTATGCCGCCATTGTATACGAAAACGTTCCTGTTCTATCGTCGGACTATTCCTCTCTTGAAAAAATCTTTTTGCATCAATTTTCCGTTCGTTCATATAGTACGTTCGAATCATTCCCTCTCCAATAGAAGGCGTCTTATATTCTAAGTCTACTCCCCAAGCAATATCTGTTTTTTCACGGGCATCCACATGAACAGCACCCTTCACACTTTCATTCAGAAAAAAGTTCCACCTAGATAAAAGAAACGTACCCCACCGTTTATTGAACCCCGGTGTAAAAATTACTCTCGGCTCTTTATTATTTAAATTTTGTGAAAATCTTAGCAGGTACAGCAGCGGCACTTCACCTATATTCATTCGTACATGACGCATCACCAATTTATCTTTAGGATAAATATCCATTTTACTCGCTACCAATTTATAATGTGGCGTATCATGATCACAGGTCGTCATAAAACCCTTCTGTATAACCATTTTATTGTCACTCTCTTTAAAAACAGATTCACCACTTCCATAGTATGGAGTAGAAATGATCTTAGCCCCATGGAACTCCCCCTGCATCGTGGAAAAATTAAACGTCATTTTCTCTCCTGAAATTTCCCCAGTAGGCATAACTAAACGAACATTTCCATTGGCATGAGCAATATTTGTTTTGCGAGAAAATTCAACACGATCACAAGTTAATGTTGTATCCCCACGGACAATCACGACATTACCTTTAGCAGTCATAATCTCCCCACTACGTGAATACTCAATAACATCTCCATTCAGTTCAACATCCTGCCCCTCACTTTGAGCAAAAACTAAATGTGAAAGTGTTAAAAATAATAATGAAAAAATACAATAAAAAGGAAGGATTTTATTTTTTATAGCCGTAAGCACTGGATTCCTTCACTAAAACTTGAGCCCCAATAATTCCTGCTTCATCTCCTAACTTCGCTCGAACAATCTTCACCATACTCGCAGGAACCTTCATTGCACGTCTCTTAATAACGGAATTAATAGCTTTATTTAAATATTTATAATTATTGGAAACCCCTCCCCCAATAATAATACTACTTGGATTTAATAAATTTATAACACCAACAAACGCATTTCCAATATGCGTACCCACCTCTTCCCAAAACTGAACTGCACGCACATTACCCTGTTCAGCCAAAGCGTAAACATCAGGAAGCTGAATATGCTTATTCTTAAAAATCTTACCTGCCTTAGCCATCAAATAACGATTCCCCACATAACGCTCAAAACAAGCCTCACCGCCGCAGTTACAACTCAACCCTTTTTCATTCAAAGGCATATGCCCTAACTCTCCTGCAACAAACCCTTCTCCTCGATAAAGCTCTCCATTTAAAATCAAACCGCTCCCCACACCCGTGCCAAGAGTCATACACATTAAATTTTTTCCACCCTTTCCAGCCCCAAACTTCCATTCCGCTAACGTTACAAGATTCACATCATTATCAATAAATACCGGAACCTTAAGTTCATCCCTCATAAGTTTACTCAACGGAACATTTTTCCATCCAGGAATATTCGGCAAAAAAGTTACAATTCCTTTTTCCGGATTAACTAATCCCGGAACACCCACACCAACCCCCTCAATATCCTTTCGTGTAAGAGCCTTTTCTTCCAAAAGCTCATCAATCCCGTCAATCACAGCCTTAATCAATTTTTTCTTATTTTGCGCACAGCTTTCTGTTACAATAGAAATTTGCTCAATAATCTTTCCAGAAGCATCAACCAACCCCATTTTAATATTCGTCCCGCCAATATCAATTCCAACAGTCACTTTACCCATAATGCTTTCCACCCTCTAGAGTTACGTTTCTAATAAAATTTTTCTTAAAGAATATTTCCATTGTACACGATAACCTTCCGTGCATCAACCGGTAATTTTATTAAATTTAATAATTTATTATATTAATATTCTTTAGAAAAAACCGCGGCTTGAAAATAAACTGAATCGTTGGTAGGTTGTTGATCCTGCTGAAAAGGAAGTTCACTCTCATTCATTCCTAAATAAAGTGGCAAACTTTGAATCGGTGTCACATTAATAATAACTGGAAAAAACCCCTGAACATCCCCATTTAATTCAATCTGCTGATCCACCGGCAAAACCATCCCCTGATCATCCATCCGTAATTGCCACTCAAATAATGTGGGATCGAGGTTGATACCACCGTATTTGGCTGGTATTACAGCAAAAGGAGATGAGGCAAAAAGCTCAGATTCACCTTTATCAAAATAGAGGGCTAATAGCTTCTTTGCTTGATTTAATTCCTTATCACTCAATACAACGTCTTCCTTCGCTGACAAGCCTAAAAGCATATTAAAATATTGTCTGTCTATTTCCTCTTGTTGAACAAAAATCTCTTCAATTAAATTCTGATCAATATTTTTTGAAATTTCTCTTAAATATTTAATTACTTGGATTTTTTCTTCTTTAATTTTTTGTTCTTTAACTTTTAATTTTTTTAAACGCCTTTCCTCTCGCTCTACTCTCAATTTTGCTATTAAAACATGTTTTCCATAATCAGTGACACCTAATGCCTTTAAAATTTTATTCAAATTGTCATCCCTAGGCAAAACCCCTAACTCAAGATTATAAACCACATTATATTTAACACCTGCCGCCTTTCTTAAAGCTTCAACTGTTTGAAAACCTTCATGCTCGCGAAGAGCTTTTATGCTTTCTGCCAATGTTTTTTCTTCACCCATATCTTCAACTTCAAATATTCCTGAATTTTCCCATTTCCGAAATCCTTCATAAAACTGTAAAAATTTTTGACCCGCTGTTATAACACTCTCCTCAAAATTTTCAATTTCCTCACTTAAACGTAAAATTTTTTCTTGAAAAAAAGATGGATTTATATGCCCGTCTTGAATACGTAAAAATTCTTCAACAATTGATGTGAAATTAGCTGCTTCATATATTTCTAAATACTTTTCTTTAATATGCTGCGGCATATATTTTGAAAATAACGTTGCCGATTCATTTAAATCAAAAAAAGTCCATGCGTTATCTAATTTTTTAAACAAAGCACTAACCGATTTTTGATCTCCCTGTGTTAAATCATATGAAACTAACTTTTCTAACTCTTTTTTATGTGTTTTCGCTAATGTAGCATCAGACATTCGACTAAGATAGTACTTAATAGGGTTATCCACTTTAACCTTTAATGATTTCTTAAAAATAGGAATCAATTTTTCATACTGTTTAATACCAAATAGAACTTCCATAGCTGATTGTGTTTTCTTCAATTTAACAATAATCCTGATTTCTCCATCTATTTCTTTTCCCCAATCATTATCCTCTAACTGTTTAATAAGCTCTGTCCACTCTATCTTTTCATCTTCTTGCGCATCTTTGTTACTCTCTTCAATATCACTTTGCGTAATCGTTCCTCGCAGTTTATCCAATCGAGTTTCAAAATACTCCTTTACTTCTAAAAAACTTCTAACTCTTTTTTTACCAACCACAAAAGGAGAGACATCTGTCACAGCATCATCTTCTATTTCTTTCGGCCATTTTAGAGCATTTTCATTATTTGAAAAACGCATTTGAGAAATAATCCCTAATATTTCATTATTAATATCCATTGTAAATTCATTACGCGTTTTTTCAAAAAATTTTTGGACTAAAAACTTAATACGTCCTAATTTATTTTCATCTAAAGTCAAAGTCCTCCCCTGGACTTGCCCCTCAATAATTTCATCTTTAAGATTTGAATAATCTCGAAGCTCTTCTGCTGTCAAAATACCATCTTCTTCATTTAATACAATTTGATTTAAATACCCCAAAAGTATTGAAACAGCCTTTTCCCTTTTTGGCACTTTTTTACTCACAGACAAACCTTCGTCCTCCGGCAGATTATACGCTGATCTTTCCGCATACAAATCAACAACCTTCTGCATTTGACTTAATTCACGTCGTGTTAAAATAGTATTGTAATCTATATCAATACCTTCTCTCCTATTAGCTATAACAGTTGCCAACCTATCAAAAAGGGTGTCATATAAAATTGCCTCTTCTTTTGTAAAAATATTTTTAACTTCATATAAAGGGATATTTTTAAATGCATCAATAACTTCCTGAATAGAAGATGATGCATTTAACTGCTTTTCATCGATAATAAGATTTTGCATAAAATTATTTAAAGCTGTTATATTTACACTTGAGCCAACCCCGTGAACATTAACGCTCAAATCAAATTGTGTTATTTGTGTCACCGAAGAGGCTGATGATAAAAGTTGTTGAACTTTTTCTTGAGTAGCTCCAATAATCTCAACAGGACTCCCCACTACCTGAATCAATTGCTTTTCAGTCCCTTTCAACCATGCCCCACCTGAAAAATATTTTCTTGGAATAATCTGCTGCGTGCTCGGATCAAAGTCATCTCGTATATAATCATAAACACCCTTTTTAAACGCAGATAAATATTGATTATAAATCTTCTGTTTTATCTCTTTATCTGCAACATGGACTCCTGCTGTCTTGCTCTGATCGGCATAAACCTGTCCCAAAAGTGTTTCTTGCAAATTAATTTTATACCATGTTGCCAAAATCAATGCCTGATAAATCTGACGCAACTTCGCAAAAGTCTTTCCTTCATTGACCTCCCTCTCAATTTCCGGCAAAATCACCTCACGCACAATATCTGAAGAAATTTTATTCGCAATTTTATTATCCGCCTCTGTTCGCTGATCCATCCCAAAATTCTCATTTTCTACATTTTCCATCAACGCTAAATAATCTTCCTCTAACATTACCTTCAAATGACTATCCAACACAAAAACCGTTTGACCATGCTGGTACGTCATCGCTTTTTCCGGCACAATCCATACCTTATTAAAGGTGTTAATCGGAATTTCTGTTGTTCCAAACTCTTCCTGAGCCTTTTCATACACTCGATCCCAAAATTCACTGCCCAGATCATCCTCCGGATACATCAACGATGCCGTTAACTGCTTAAGCAAATAGTCCTGTGCCAAAAGATCTCGCCCCATTTCCGTATACCCAAAATTCTGTGCAATAATACGCTCTTTTTCATAGGGTGAAAGGTTCACCCACAACTCATCCTCAGGAATGGTTAATGACGCAAGAAAATATTTAATAAGCGTGTTGGACTCTTTAACCAACGCATCACCTGTAATTCCTGTATCCCCCGTATCAATAATAAAATTAAACTCCAGTGGATTTTCCGGATGGATAGTCATCCCCTTAATAAAAGTGGGAACAAAAACTTCTGTCGTTTGAACCATCATTCCTGGAACAGGCAAATTCAAAACTGTTTGAGCACCTTGAGCAGAAGCTAGTGAAGATGAAAAGATAGTTTGGCAAATAAAAATAATGACAATGGTGCCCGAAAACAGACGACACAATAAGCGCCTCAATGGTTGTTTTTTAAATTTAAACATAAGAATATATTTTTTTATGATAATAAGAATAATTACGGTAAAAGTATGCCATATTTTTATGGCCTGTCAAGAGGTGCAAAAAATTGCAAAATTATTCATTTATGTTATTCAAAAAATCCTCTTCAAATCTCAATCCTCATACAACCCAAACAAACACACACGATTACGGCCTTGTTTTTTGGCGCGGTAGAGGGCCCAGTCAGCTTTATCTACCATTTCATCCATCTTCTTGGCATCTTCAGGAAAAGTAGCTGTACCAATACTTAATGTGGCTTTTATAGACATATCATAGGCCTTGATTATGGCTTCTTCCATCGCTAAACGAATACGCTCAGCTGCATAATGAGCCCCTTCTTTATCTGTATCTGGTAAAACAACACAAAATTCTTCACCTCCATAACGGCCGGCAACATCAATTTCCCGAATATTTTTTCGAATAATACTGCCTACTTCACGTAAAATTTGATCCCCTGTCAAGTGCCCATATTCATCATTAAACCGCTTAAAAAAATCTACATCAATCATTAAAAAAGACATCTTGATTTTACGTATTTTCGAACGCCCCAACTCTTCAGAAAGCCGCTCCATAATATGAAGCCGCGTATATACACCCGTCAAGCTATCTGTAATAGCAATCTGTTCAATTTCTCGATACAGCTGAACACGCCTTAGAGCCAATGCGAACTGATGTGCTAAAATCATAAACTTATCTTTATCTTTCTGCACCAATCCATCCACAACCAAATACCCAATCCTCTTACGCTTTTCTTTAAGCATAAAAACAAAACTATCTCCTGCCTTCTCAATAGATTTCACCTCTTTAGACATAGCATCAAAAAATTGACAATGCTCAAAAGCAATGTGCTCTCTCAATTTTTTCTTAAAAATAATAAACGCCTCCTCTTCATTCAAACTCTTTGTAATATCCTTTGTCATCTCATATAACGTAAACATCTCAAAAGCTTCATCTTCAATATTTTTCTTACATCTAAAAATCTTCTTTTTCTTTTCAACAAATCCTTCCATTTTCCGCTGACTCAACAACACTTCAGATTCCATCTTAAGAATAATTCGCGACACCCATCGCCGTGTCAAACGTATCACCACGACAATATAAAAAACAATACTTATCGCAAAAAATACTGTTATATTCATTACGCTGCCTCCACCCTATTACGTCCATTATTCTTAGCCCTATAAAGTGCCATATCTGCCCTATAAATTAACTCCTCCAGATTATGTCCATCTTTCGGATACGATGCTACTCCGATAGAAATGGTCACATGTGTTTTTTCCCGTCGCAAAATAATATTTTGTGCTTCAATTTTTTTTCGTACCTGCCTCGCCAAAACCATAGCCTTCTCTTTAGAACAGTCCGGCAAAAGAACAGAAAACTCTTCTCCTCCATAACGGCAAACCAAATCTCCCGGTTCTTTAAAAAAATTGGCTAAAACCATACTCACAGTTCGAAGAACAATATCTCCAGCTACATGCCCAAATTTATCGTTATATCTTTTAAACTTATCTAAATCGATCATTAAAAATGATAATGAAGAATCATGACGCAACTGACGGCTAATCTCCATGGGCACTCGATCCAAAAAATATTTCCTTAAATATAACCCCGTTAATCCATCTCGAATGGCCAACTGTTCCACACGTTCATACAGCTGCGCATTCTCAATGGCAAGGGCACCTAAATCACCAATCGTAGTTAAAAACCGTAAATCTTCCATTGAAAAACGATTTTCTCTAGGGCTATCCACACGCAAAATCCCCAAAGCCTTGTTGCCCACCATCAACGGAACACTAACCAACGAACGAATCGGACGATCATCATCTGTCACAACCTTATCCGCATCAAATCGATAATCGCTACGCGTATCTTTAACCACTAATGACTGCATTCCCTTGACCACCCATCTATCAAAAATGTCCCCTTTTTTTGACTTAATATTCACGCGCATCTGCCCCTTTTGCGACGAAGATATCCCCAACTCTCCCGTCTTAGAATGAAAAAGATAAAGAATCACCGTTGTCTCCTCATCTCCAAAAAGACTATTTACTTCTTTAGAAAGCACCGAAGATGTTTCCTCTGGATGCAGACACAGACTTAAACATTCTGTCACCCCTTTTAATTGTTTGAAATTAATAATTTTTTCCCGGAAAGATTGGATGGCGAGTTCTTTTTGTTCAATTTCAGAAACTAATAAATTAATTTTCTCATGATGTTTTTCCATTTTTAAACCTGATTCATTTTTTTTATCACTTAAATGATGGTGCAAACGGATCAAATAAAAAATAAGCACCAATAATCCTGCACCTAAGAAAATAAAAATATTAAAATCAATAAAAACAGCACCTAAAAAGAAAAATATTAACAGACCGAATAGTCCTAACATCCAAGGAAGGGAAGAATGATAAGTAGATTTGGATTGCTCTAGCGTCACGGTTAGAGTATACCCTGACATTCAAGAAAAATACAAATAATATTTATACTATAGTTTTTTCCGTATCAATATCAAAAAAGTGAACCTTGCTCATATCAAAAACAAGATCCATGTCTTTATTGACATCTGGACGGTTATGGGCGCCCACGCGGGCAATGAAAGGATTTTTACCAGAATTAAGATACAAATACACTTCTGAACCTAACGGTTCAACAACCTCACAAACGGCACGAATTGTATTTTCCGGGGGAGCTTCTGAAGCAAACAGCTTATCATAAATATCTTCAGCACGAATTCCAAAGGTCACTTCTTTACCTTCATAGGATTCAATGACTTTATACATTTCTTCAACCAATTTAACCTGAAATTTTCCTTCATCAAAATAATACTTACGCTCTTTCTTAATAATACGGCCATTCATCAAATTAATAGGTGGTGAACCAAGAAAACCGGCAACAAATTTATTTACCGGTTTATCATAAATTGTCATCGGATCAGCACACTGCTGAATCTCTCCCCCCTTCATCACAACAATACGATCTCCCAGAGTTAAAGCCTCCGTCTGATCGTGTGTAACATAAAGAAAAGTTGTCTGCAATCGTAGACGCAACTTATGAATTTCGGTACGCATCTGCACACGCAACTTTGCGTCTAAATTACTCAAAGGCTCATCAAACAAAAATGCTGTAGGCTTACGCACAATAGCACGCCCTAAAGCAACCCGCTGTCGTTCTCCACCTGATAGCTCTTTCGGCTTTCGACCTAAAAGCTTTTTAATTCCTAAAATTTCTGTAGCTTCACCAACACGCTGCTCAATTTCCGCCTTAGGATATTTTCGTAATTTTAACCCAAACGACATATTTTCAAAAACACTCATATGGGGGTAAAGTGCGTAATTCTGAAAAACCATCGCAATATCTCGATCTTTTGCCCGCATATCATTAACCAGACGATCTCCAATAAATATCTTACCTTCGCTAATTTCTTCTAAGCCCGCAACCATACGCATCGTTGTAGATTTACCACAACCCGAAGGACCAACAAGTACCATAAACTCTTTATTTTTAATCGCAATGCTCACATCATTAACTGCCCGAACATTACCTTTATAAATTTTTGATACATTTTGTATGTTAATTTGCGCCATAATTATCTCTCTTGTATTGATAAAGGATGCATTCTACCAAAACTATCTTAAGTTACAACCGTTTTATTTACTAAAATAACACTAAAATAATGCGATACCTCTATTTTTCAGTATACTCAATAATCTGACTAATCGTTTCTGGTAAATCTTTGCGATCAACAATCATATCAATCAAACCATGGGCTAATAAAAATTCTGACTTTTGGAATCCGTCAGGGAGTTTTTGACGAATGGTCTGTTCAATAACACGCGGTCCTGTAAATCCAATCAATGCCCGCGGCTCTGCCATAATCACATCACCAACACCAGCGAACGAAGCCATAATTCCAGCCATGGTTGGATTGGTTAAAAGTGAAATATGTAAAAATCCGGCCTTCCCATGTTTTGCCAGCGCCGCGCATGTTTTAGCCATTTGCATTAACGAAAAAACACCCTCATACATACGTGCTCCACCGCCTGATCCGGAAATAATAATTACTGGCAATTTATTTTCTGTAGCGTGTTCAATAATACGCGTAATACGCTCTCCAACAACAGACCCCATTGAACCCATAATAAAACGGGAGTCTGTTACAGCAATAGCGATATCTTTTCCTTTAAGATTCCCTGTTCCCGTCAACACAGCATCCTTCAGACCTGTCTTCTTACGATCACTTTCTAACTTTTCAGGATATGTTTTTGGACCTTTAAAATTCAACGGGTCAGCCGATACTAAGTTTGCATCTTGCTCTTGAAAACTCCCCTTATCAAGCAATAATTCAATACGTCTTGAGGCCGTAAGAGAAAAATGATATCGACACTTAGAACAAATCTCCGCATTATTTTCTAACTCTTTACGATAGGCCGGAGCATCACATTCCGGACATTTGGTCCACAATCCAGCAGGAATTTCTTTTTTTTTAACACTAATAAGTGTATATTTTTTCTTTCCGAAAAGAAGCATAACTTAATCCATCTTATAAACTGTTAAACCCGACAAGACCTTTGGATAAAAATATGTTGTCTTAGGAGGCATTTTTTCTCCATTAAGTGCAATCGCTTTTAATTGAGAAATTTTAACCGCATTCATCACAAATCCAGCATCGGCATCTCCCTCATCCACCATACCCGTCACCTCATCTAAATCCTTAGTATAAATAATATCATCCGAAATAACACCCACACGATCAAACACAAAATGTTTCAAAATCGTGGCATCTAAACTTTTATAATCTATAGAACCTTCTTTAATATTCTCTTCAATTAAAAGTTTATTTTTAAGACGTAATAACTTAATTCCCTCAGATGTATATAATCCAAACGCATGTTCATTGCGCCCTGCCTTGGCTAACAACACCAATAAATCATCCTTATTTTTCACCTTATCAATACGAAAAAACTCTTCTAAAAATTCTAAATCCTTCGGCATTTTCTTAACAATACGATGCATAGGAAAAATCTGAAGCTCTCTCGAATCAATATTCGTAAAATACGTCATAACATAATTAAACGGTTCTTCCCCTGTTATGTTTGTTTTACGGCTTAAACGTTGTTTACGATATTCATTAGCCACCTTAAAACGATGATGCCCATCGGCAATGAATAAATGTTGTCCAGACAATGAATTGTTAATATCTTCAATCAATTCAGAATCATTAAGCGGCCATAATTTATGATGAACACCATCTTCATCCATTACATCAATGAGCGGTTTTTTTGCCAAAATATGTTTATTAAATATTTTTTCTACTTTTCGTTGGGAGTCAGAATAACATACAAAAATACAACTCAAGTTTGAGCTTAACGCTTTTGTCAGCTGTAAACGGTCATCAACAGCCTTAGCATGTGTTTTTTCATGCGGATAAACACGCGAATCTTCTTCACTCTGCAATTCCATCAAAGAAATAAATCCTAATCGGCTGTACTTCTCTCCACGAATTTTATATTCTTGTTTATAAAAATAAATCCCTGGTTTTTCATCCTGAATCATGACTTTTTTCTTAAGCCAACTCTCAAACGTCTTTTGCGCGCGTGTATACTTATTATTTTCTTTATCATCACTTTTTTTATCTTTCGCTAAATCAATATGCGTAAAATTATATGGACTTAAATTATGAAAATAATTTTGCCCTTCTTCTGAAATAACATCATAAGGCGGACACATAACATTTTTAAAATCTTCAACTTTTTCTTCATTGTAATAAATAGCCTGAAAGGGCTTAATATTCGACATAAAATCTCCTTATTTTATTACTTTTACTTTAATATAAAACCATCCCCCCAACCATCCGCCTATAGTATCCGCTAGAACATCTAACAATCCAGCCTGTCGGCCCGGCACAAACGATTGGTGAAACTCATCACTTAACCCATAAACTAAAGATAATACCATGACCAACCCAACAAGATTTTTTCCCGATAGATTAGTATTTGTATGTTGCAACGCCCTGGCTAATAAAAAACCAAAAGGCAAATATTCAACTATATGAACAGCTTTATCAAAATTAAAACCGCTTAACGGAACACTAATTGTAGATAACGATGAGACGTAAAAAATAATACCAGAATAAAAAACAACAGGAAACCAAACATATAAAAATTTATGCCGCTGCAGCACAAACTTTTTCACCTTTACAGCAGGGCTTAGCATTGGAATCGCTCTTTGGTTTACTTTTCGATTCGCTTTTTGGTTCTGACTTATTTTTATAATCTGTCTCATAAAACCCACTGCCCTTAAATACAATCCCACTTCCAGAGCCAATCAAACGATCTAAAGCGTTCTTCCCACATTCTGGACACTTACGTAATTTTTTATCCAACATCGTCTGCAATTCTTCAAATGCGTGTTCACAATGAGAACATTCATATTGATATGTCGGCATCTTTATTTCTCCTCTATTAACTAAAAACCTTTTTCACCTTATCCGCAAGACTTTCCGCCTTTGCGCTAACTTTTTCTCCACTAACTTTAGCAAATTCTTCCAATAGCTTCTTTTGCTGATCACTTAACCTCTTTGGAACCTGCAACATCACCCGTACATACTGATCCGCACACACCCCACTACGTAAATCCGGCATACCTTTCCCCTTCAAACGAAAAACACGCCCGCTCTGCGTTCCTGCCGGAATCTTCATCGAAACATTTCCCTCAATCGTAGGAACATCAACTTCACCGCCTAAAGCTGCCGTCACAAAACTTACGGGCAACTGCATATGTAAATCATTTTCCTCTCTTTGAAACACATCATGTGGCAAAACATGAATATACAAATACAAATCTCCAGCCCCGCCACTACCGATCTCACCTTCATTCTGCACTCTTAAACGCGAAGAATTATCTACCCCTGCTGGAATATTAACCTCAATTTTACGCGTTGCCTTAACCGCTCCTTTTCCATGACACTTCGGACAATACTCTGTAATCATCTGTCCCTTACCGCCACACGCCGAACACGCCTGCTGCATACGAAAAAACCCGCTGGACACAATAACCTGCCCTTTCCCATTACAGGTCGTACATGTCTGCATTTGACTCCCTGGCTTAGACCCTGAACCATCACAATGCTTACAATGTTCATTCCGTGGAATTTTAATACTTTTAGCTATACCGGAATAAGCCTCCTCAAGAGTGATATCTACTTCATATTGAATATCCCGTCCACGCTGAACACGCTGCTGTCCACCACCAAAAAAATCATGACCTCCACTGCTTCTACCACCACCGCTACCACCAAAAAACTGACTAAAAACATCTCCTAATCCAGCCCCTTCAAAAATACTACCAAAATCCGCCCCACGGAAAATATCTTCAGATGTATATTGCTGATCAATGCCAGCATGCCCATATTGGTCATACATTTCTCGTTTTTTAGGATCAGCTAAAACCCCATAAGCCTCAGAAATTTCTTTAAACTTTTCCTCAGACTTAGCTTTTTCATTTTCCGCGACACGATCAGGGTGATGTCTTAAAGCTAAAGAACGATACTTCTTCTTAATCTGCTGCACCGTAGAATCCTTCGGCACCCCAAGAATTTCATAGTAGTCTTTTTTCATAATATTCCTAAATAGAGGAATAGGCATGCCCATTCCCTACAGGATTATTAATAATTTTCCTGCAGGGTTCAGGTATGCCTGAACCTTTAACTAATAATTTTATTTCTTATCATCCTCTGCCTTAAAATCAGCATCAATGATGTCTTCTTTTCCGCCAGAGGCGGATCCGCCTTGGGCGGATTTATCTTCCGCTTTAGCCTGTCCGGCATCTGCTCCGGTAGGGCTTCCTGCTTGCTGGGCCGCTTCTGGACCTGCTGCACCAGCTCCGGCTCCAGCAGCTTGTTGTTCTGCCGTCGATGCCTTGTAAACTTCTTCGGCTAACTTATGACTAGCCTTCTGAAGAGATTCCATGTTTACCTTAATCTTTTCAAGATCTTTGGACTTAATTACTTCTTTTAATGCTTCAAGCTCTTTTTCAATACTTACTTTATCTTCTGAAGAAACTTTATCGCCATAATCTTTCAAAGATTTTTCTGTGGCATACACGATTGTATTCGCTTGATTAATAACCTCAACCTCTTCTTTTTTCTTTTTATCTGCTTCGGCATATTTCTCTGCCTCTTTAACCATTTTTTCAATTTCGTCATCCGATAATTTCGTTGGTGCCGTAATCTTAATGGACTGCTCTTTACCTGTTCCTTTATCCTTTGCTGATACATGAACAATTCCGTCGGTGTCAATATCAAATGTAACCTCAATCTGCGGCGTACCTCGCGGCGCCGGAGGGATGCCTACTAAATCAAACTTCCCTAACTCCGTATTATCATTAGCCATTTGACGCTCTCCTTGAAGAACACGAATGGTTACCGCAGGCTGATTATCTTCTGCCGTCGAAAAAGTTTGACTCTTCTTGGCTGGAATCGTTGTATTACGGTCAATCAATTTTGTCATCACACTACCCATGGTTTCAATACCCAATGTCAATGGTGTAACATCTAAAAGAAGAACTTCCTTCGCATCCCCTTTAATAATCCCGGACTGAACAGAAGCTCCTAACGCTACACATTCCATCGGATCAATTCCACCTTCGATCTTTTGGCCAACTTGCTTTTCAACAAACTGCTGAACAATCGGCATACGTGTCGGACCACCCACTAAAATAACACGGTCAACCTTAATATCTTCTCCCATCTTAGAACTTGCATCCTTAATCGCTTTCTGAATTGGCCCTGAACAACGCTCAACCGTTGCCGATACTAAAGACTCTAACTTCGCCCGGTCAATAGTCAAATTAAGATGCTTTGGTCCACTTGAATCCGCTGTAATAAAAGGAAGGTTAATGTCCGTTGAAATCGTACTGGAAAGCTCAACCTTTGCCTTTTCAGCCGCCTCACGTAAACGCTGAAAAGCTGCTTTATCATTAGTTAAATCAATCCCTGATTCCTTCTTAAATTCTTCTACAATATATTCAATCAAGATGTTATCCATATCCGTTCCACCCAGATGATTATCTCCGTTGGTTGCTAACACTTCAAAAGTTGCCGCCTTATGCTCCTCATCCCACCCCATCTCAAGAAGAGTTACATCAAGTGTTCCACCCCCAAAATCAAAAACCATAATGTTTTGCTCTTTACCTGCCTTATCTAAACCATACGCCAAACAGGCCGCTGTCGGTTCATTAATAATACGCAAAACTTTCAAACCAGCAATTTCACCAGCATCTTTAGTTGCCTGACGCTGACTGTCATTGTAATAAGCAGGAACTGTAATAACGGCTTCCTCAACAGTTTCGCCTAAATACTTCTCCGCATCGGCTTTGATTTTCTGTAAAATAAACGCGCTAATCTGTTGTGGTGTAAACTCTTTGCCGTCTACTTTAAATTTATGATTAGTTCCCATTTTACGCTTAGCCGCATAAATCGTTCCTTCAGAGTTCATCGGTGCTTGACGCCGTGCTGGTTCCCCTACTAAACGCTGTCCGTCTTTTGTAAAAGCTACAAAAGATGGAAATGCTTTTCCTGATGATACTCCGGCTCCTTCGGCTGAAGGTATAATCGTCGGACGCCCCCCTTCCATAACCGCTGCTGCTGAATTTGATGTTCCTAAATCGATTCCAATTGCTTTTCCCATTTTCTTATCTCCTATGGCTGTATATTTTTTTAACTATTAAGTTCTTCTTTTCCGCCAGAGGCGGATCCGCCTTTGACGGACACTTCTTCCTTCTTTTTAGCAACTTTCACTTTTACCGTCCTAACAACACGATCCCCTAAATAATACCCTTTCTGAAACTCCTCTAATACTACCCCCTCTTCTTCATCGCTCTCCTCCTGCATTAATATTTCATGACAATTATGATCAAATGGTTTTCCCTGTGCCTTAATCGGCTTAACACCATTTTTTGTTAACATCTCATTAACTTGCTTCATCACCATTTCAATTCCTTTTAAAAAAGCTTCATAATCCTCATGCTTTTTTTGTGCCACCTCAACAGATCTCTCCAAATTATCTAAAACACCCAAAAACTCAATAATCAACTCTTCATTGGCATACTTAACAAACTCCAACTTCTCCCGCTCCATCCGTTTACGCGCGTTATCAAATTCTGCGTAAAGGCGCACATATTTATCTTTATATTCCTTAGCCTCTGTAATAAGCTTTTCCTTTTCCGACTCTTTCATCTTAATCGTTTTATCTTTTTTCTTAGGCTGCTCTTTTCCGCCAGAGGCGGATCCGCCTTTGGCGGAAGCTTCAACCTTTTCATCGCCGATAATATCTTCTGGTGTAATATCTGTTGATTCCATTTTATAAAATCTCCTCCATTAATTCTGAAAAATAATCTAATGCAGAAACCACACGTTCATAATCCATCCGTGTCGGTCCCAAAACCGCGATACGCCCTGCTGGTCCTTTTGTTGTCTTATATTGTGAAACAACCAATGAACAACTCTCTATCTCACGACAAGCAATTTCATGTCCAATAAATACTTCAACACGTTGATTTAATCCACGATTAATAATCTCAAGCAACTTTTCTTTTTCATCTAAAGCCATCAAAATACTCTTAATCTCATTAATATCCTGCTCTTGTGGATATTCAACCACAAAACGCGTTCCTTTACAAAAAAGTTTCGCACCCCATCCATCTACAGAAATAAGACTCGTACACTGCGTAATTTCAGAAATCACTTGCGACGTCTTCTCTAATAAGGACTCTAATTCCTGCGTCTGACGGTTATATTCCGATTTGATCTTAAGCTTTTCTTCCTCTAATAGCTGTATTTCCTGCATCAAGTTGTCAACATAATAACGATACCCTTGCTGTGTAGGAACACGGCCAGCTGAGGTATGCGGATGCATCAAAAATCCTTCTTGTTCCAATTCAGCTAAAATATTACGAATCGTGGCCGGGCTTAAGTCCAAATTATATTTTTTAACAATGCAGGCAGAACCAACCGGAGAGACGCTCTCAATATAATAACCAATCGTCATCGCCAAAAGCCAATCTTTTCGTGCCTGTGCATCAACCCAACGAGGTGTCATAATTTTTCCTTTAGTCAATAAGCTTTAGCTTATTGACAATAGGTAATGCTAGCTTCTGAGCATTACCGCACAATACAAATTATACCAATTCCATTAAATAATTTTCTTACTTTAAAATGGTCTTTGGTAATCATTTAACAAAATCATCATTAGCACTCTATCCTTGCGAATGCTAAAGACGTATTTTAACAAAAAAGTTTTTGTTGTCAATAGGGAAATTTATACCCTTTCATTATTAAACACAGGTTTTCACAAATAGCCTTCCGCCAATAAAAAACCCCAAAAATCAAGCGGACTAAACAATTTCCATAATTTTATTCTCAAGCCACGGAACCCTAAAAGGAGTTTGTAATACCAATTCCACTAATTAATTCCTGATTTAATTTTATTTGTCTCGATGAGACTACGATCAAATAAGCTTTTTAATTGAATTTTTATTTAATGGAATTGGTATAACTTCTCAACCTCCATCAAAATCGAAGCATAAGATCGCTTCCTAATGAATAAACCCAAGGAAGATTGAAAGAGATTATTATACAACATCTGGCGCTTTACTCGCCTTATACTATTGATCAATTCTGCAAATAAAAAAAGCGGTGATATACTAT
>UOGJ01000119.1_pt1 | contig 40881 bp, 40 predicted proteins | sample 1989031 | NCBI WGS metagenome assembly UOGJ01 (sample SAMEA4712195, study PRJEB27164) | hydrothermal vent metagenome | biome: marine basaltic hydrothermal vent biome; feature: marine hydrothermal vent; material: mineral | place: Pacific Ocean | collected 2011-06-14/2011-07-23 | depth 1719 m | reverse complement strand
ACCTTAGTAGGAACATTCCGAACAACCACAACTCCAAAACCAAGCTCAACACTAAAAATTGTAGTGCCTTCTGTTTTGTTAGCTAATAACCTTTAATATAGATTTATATTTTTTTGGTTTAATTTTTTTCAATCGTGTCGACGGCATTCTTTTCAATTTTTGATTTCTTGGGTCAACATCAATCCCAACGGATTCTAACGCTGTCACCCCTAATATTGGTTCCGTGCCAGGTTCGGCAAAAATAATAGTCCCCCCAACAATTTCTCCCATAAACTCAATATCACCCGTTGTAATATCCATCTTGACTTCACTGCCATCAGCCAACTCATATGTGCGTTGCGCTTTTGGTTTGAGTCCAATTTTTTTTAAATGATCTCTTGGAACCAATGAATCAATCGCTCCCGTATCCACAAGAAAAAGTCCTTCCCATGCTTTTTTTGGACTTCCAGGATTTCTAATTGTCACCGTAACATGCGTTGCACCCATATCATTCTCCTATATTTTGATTGTTTCAAATTTAGACATAAACTATACTCTTTTTTATTTTATTCGTAAAGCAATTAACGTTTTTCTTCCCGTGTATCCTTAAACCAACGCGATGTAATGGTGTAGGTGGAAATTTTTTCTCTTACAACCTCAAGACTGACATGATCCGCTCCATTGCCGAATTTATTGGCATGGGAATAAATTGGGATATTTTCTAATTCTTTAAAGGTGAGATATTTTACTTTTTTTCCAACGAAATGAATATTCAGTCCTTTTGTTTTAAGACTAACGGTCTCAATACCAAATTGTTCAATAAATTGTACTAAGGTTTTTTCAGAATAGCCCCATTTATGGGTGCCGAAATGTCCAATATAATTTTTTGATTCCCAAAGAGTTTCGCCAAAGATGAAGTCAACGAAATTATCGAATCCAAATTTAAAATATTTGAAAAGAATTTTTTTGAAGTTAGGGACTTGAATGGTTACTGTTCCGCCTATTTTTAAAACACGGGCCCATTCATAAAAAACAATAAAGCGGAGATATTTATCGAAATGTTCCAATAAATCCTCCGCTAAAATTTCATCAACTGTTAAATTTTCATACGGTAGCGATTGTGTAATATCATGAACTAAATCAGGTTTACAGGATGAAACCGCATCAATATTAACCCATCCTTCCTTCTTGTTTGTCCCACAACCAAGATGAAGTTTAATTACTTCTTCATCCATGACATCATTGCACGTAACTTCGTGCCAACTTTTTCAATCTTGTGTTTTGCGGAATCTTTACGATATTGTGTAAATTTTTTACGCCCATTTTTATTTTCATCCATCCATTCTTTGGCAAATTTTCCAGACTGGATTTCTTTAAGAATTTTTTTCATTTCTTTACGTGTACGTTCATTCACGATACGTGGTCCACGGCTGTAATCGCCATATTCTGCTGTATCTGAAACCCGCGTACGCATTCCTACAATGCCCTCTTCATACATTAAATCAACGATCAATTTCAGTTCATGTAAACATTCAAAATAGGCCATTTCCGGAGCATACCCTGCATCCACTAATGTATCAAATCCTGCTTTAACGAGTTCACTGGCACCACCACAAAGAACGGCTTGTTCGCCAAAAAGATCTGTTTCTGTTTCTTCTTTAAAGGTTGTCGTAAATATTCCGGCACGTCCTCCACCAATTCCTTTGGCATAAGCCAAGGCATATTTTAAGGCATTCTTTGACGCATTTTGGTGTATAGCCACTAAACAAGGAACCCCTTTGCCTTCTTCAAATTGACGGCGAACTAAAGCCCCAGGGCCTTTCGGGGCGATCATCCAAACGTCAATAAATTTTGATGGTTTAATTCCTTTGAAGTGAATATTAAAACCATGCGAAAAAGCCAAAGACTGTCCTTTTTTCAAATATGGTTCGATATCATTTTTATACATTTCTGCTTGAAGATGATCTTGTGTCAAAATCATAATCACATCCGCTTCTTGAGCGACCGTTTTTGCGTCAACTGGTTTAAAACCATCTTTTTGTGCTATTTTATAATTTACGCCACCTTTACGTTGCCCAATAAGAACATTAAGACCACTATCACGTAAGCTTAACGCTTGCCCTCGCCCTTGAATACCATAACCAATAACCCCAATAGTTTTTCCTTTATAAATTTTTAAATCTGCATCTTTGTCATAATAAATCTTTGCCATTATCTTTTCCTTTCTAGAGAATTAAACGCAAATAATTCCTGTTTAATTTCTAAGTTAATACTTTTACTAATTTACAAAACTCATCAAGATGTCGAAATTCTTTATGTGTGGCATCTTTTAGGTCAATAATATTTATTTCATCCTGTAATATCCCCACGGCTTTGCCATAGGTGCCCTTAACGATTAAGTCAACGGCAGCAGCCCCTAAGCGTGTTGCCAAAATACGATCTTGCCCGACAGGAACACCGCCACGTTGTACATGCCCTAAAACAACACAACGGGACTCTAACCCTGTCATGGTTGTGATTGTATTTGCAATTTCATACGCTTTGCCAGCTCCTTCCGCAACAACAATCATCCAGCTCACTTTACCCTTTTTATTACCATTGGTAATATCTTGGCACATTTGTGCGAAGTTAAATTTGCGTTCTGGAACAATGACTTCTTCTGCTCCAGCACCTAAAGCAACTTCAACAGCAATATAACCAGATTTATTGCCCATGACTTCAATAATAAAAACACGTTCCATGCTATGGGCAGTGTCACGAATTTTATCAATAGCATCTAATGCAGTATTAACGGCCGTATAACATCCTATCGTTTGGTCTGTACCTTTAAGGTCATTGTCAATGGTTCCAGGAATTCCAATCGTAGGAATATCAAACTTTTCATAAAGCTGTGCAGCTCCTTTATAACTTCCATCACCACCGATAACAATCAAAGCATCAATTTTATGTTTTTTAAGAATTTCTGCAGCTTTTTCTTTCCCAGTGTCTTCACCAAATTCTTTAGATCGAGCTGTTTTTAAAATTGTTCCACCACGATTAATAATATTGGAAACAGAGCGGTGATTTAAAGGGATAATTTCTTCACTGAGCAATCCGGCATAACCACGCATAATACCAAAAACTTCTATACCTTGAGAAATAGAATAACGCACAACACTGCGAATAGCCGCGTTCATCCCCGGCCCGTCACCACCTGATGTAAGAATACCTATTTTTTTAATTTTTTTTGGAAGTATTGTCATTTTAAAACTTTTTTTTAAAACCGATACACACTTCGTAAGTGTGCAGACTTACGAAGTGTGTAATAGGTTAGGAGTTAATATCGATAATGTTCTGGTTTATAAGGACCAGAAGGTTTAACGTTAATATATTTTGCCTGTTCTTCGTTTAAAATATCAAGTTGTGCTCCGACTTGTCCTAAATGAAGACGGGCAACTTTTTCATCAAGAAGTTTAGGTAAAATATAAACTTTATTTTCATATTTATCCGTATTTTGCCAAAGTTCCATTTGTGCTAAAACTTGATTTGTAAAAGAGTTGCTCATTACAAATGAAGGGTGTCCTGTTGCGCAGCCAAGATTAACTAATCGGCCTTCAGCAAGAAGAATAATACGTTTTCCGTCTGGAAATTTATATAAATCAACTTGTGGTTTGATTTCTGTTTTTGTAATATCTGAACGGTCATTAAGATAAGATACTTCAATTTCCAAATCAAAATGCCCGATATTACATACAATGGCATTGTCCTTCATAACATCAAGATGCTCTGCACGAATAACATCACGGCATCCTGTTGTTGTAACAAAAATATCTCCAAGTTTAGCCGCATCTTCCATTTTCATAACACGATAACCTTCCATAGAAGCCTGTAACGCACAAATAGGATCAATTTCTGTAACGATAATATTCCCACCCAAGCCTTTAAAAGATTGAACACATCCTTTTCCAACATCCCCATACCCGGCAACCACACAAACTTTTCCGGCAATCATAACATCTGTTGCACGTTTGATACCGTCAACTAAAGATTCACGGCAGCCATAAAGATTATCAAATTTTGATTTTGTAACAGAATCATTAACATTAATAGCTGGTAATTTAAGTGTTCCTTTTTCCTGCATTTCAGCTAACCGATGAACACCGGTGGTTGTTTCTTCCGAAACGCCTCGAATACCTTCAAGATATTGAGGAAACTCTTCATGGATCATCAATGTTAAGTCGCCTCCATCATCAAGAAGAATATTTGGCCCCTTGCCGTCAGGCCAATTAATGGTTTGTTCAATACACCAATTGGCTTCTTCATTGGTCTCGCCTTTCCAAGCAAACACAGGAATTCCTTTGGCGGCCATGGCCGCCGCCGCATGATCTTGTGTTGAAAAAATATTACAGGAGGACCAGCGCACTTCTGCACCTAAATCAATCAACGTTTCAATAAGTACTGCGGTTTGTATTGTCATATGAATACAACCGGCAATACGCGCGCCTTTTAGAGGCTGTGCATCTTTGTATTCTTTTCGAACAGCCATCAAACCAGGCATTTCTGTTTCAGCAATTTCAATTTCTTTACGTCCCCAATCCGCTAACGTAATGTCTTTAATTTTATAACCTTCGGATGTTGCTGCAGCATTGGACATAATTTTCCCCCTATATTATAAGGAACGGGAATGCCCATTCCCCCTACAAAATAATAATTTTTTCCAGATTATTTATCCTGTAGGGTTCAGGCATGCCTGAACCTTTCGATTAAAGTTAAGCCGCAACAGTCTCGCTCAACCCTTCTTTAGCTAAAACCTCAGCTTTATCTGTTTTTTCCCATGCAAAGTCTTCCCGACCAAAATGACCATAAGATGCTGTCTTTTGAAAATTTGGACTCTGCAAATCTAATTTTTCAATAATTCCTTTAGGAGATAAGTCAAAAATTTTATTAATAAGTTCAACTAATTTCTCATCAGAAATTTTACTTGTTCCATAGGTATCAACAAAAATACTAACAGGTTCAGGATAACCGATTGCATAACTTAATTGAACTAAACATTTTGTTGCTAACTTTGCGGCAACAATATTTTTTGTGATGTAACGCGCCATATAAGTTGCAGATCTATCAACTTTTGTGGAATCTTTTCCAGAAAAAGCCCCTCCACCGTGTGCCACATAACCGCCATAGGTATCAACAACGATTTTACGTCCTGTTACTCCTGTGTCAGACTGTGGTCCGCCCACAACAAATTTACCTGTTTCATTAACATAGTATTTTGTGTTTTCATCCGCTAAATCACCAACGATTGGTTTTGCGATTGTCTCAATAATTTCCTGACGGGCTTTATCTGTAATCTTTTTTCCTGTTTCATCAACAATATCTTCTGTATGCTGGCAAGCCAATACAACCGCATCAATCCGCAAAGGCTTGTCCCCTTCATATTCAACGGTAACTTGGCTCTTACAATCAGGCCCAAGATAATCTAATTCTTTTGATTTACGTACATCTTCCACACGTTTAACTAACTTATGCGCTAATGTAATAGCAAGAGGCATAAGTTCAGGGGTCTCATCGCAAGCATAACCAAACATAATTCCTTGATCACCAGCGCCTCCTGTATCAACACCTTGAGCAATGTCAGGGGATTGAGCGTTGATGGCATTTAAAATAGAACATGTTTTATTATCAAAACCATATTTGGCATCTGTATAACCAATATCTTCTAACACTTTTTTAACAATTTTTTGAACATCAACGTAGGTTGTTGTTGTAATCTCTCCACCGACAATAACGAGACCATTGGAAATAAATGTTTCACAAGCGACACGCCCTTTTGGGTCATCGCGTAATACCGCATCTAAAACACCATCTGAAATTTGATCACATACTTTATCTGGATGTCCATTTCCAACTGATTCTGAAGTGAAAAAATATTTTTCTGCCATTTCGTAATTCTCCTTTTTATATCAATTCCATTAAATAAGTTTTCAACTAAAAAACTTATTTGCTCGTAAAATCATCGAGACAAATAAAATTAAATCAGGAATTAATTAGTGGAATTGATATTACTATTAATTTAGTCTTTAAATTTCTCCTGAGCTTCCTCATAAGCCTCAATACTGCCGATATCATACCATTTTCCAGTAAATTTAAAACCATAAACATCATGATTTTCACGCAGCCATCGGATGTAATCTCCTGAGGTATCAGAAATTTTTGTTTCGTCTAAATACTCACCAATTAGATTTAGTGAATTTTTTGGTAAATAATAAAAACACATTGCAATAAGCGTTGATTTTGGGTTTTGTGGTTTTTCTTCAAAAGAAATAATTTTTGAGGATTCATCTACCCCCACAACACCAAATTGTGTAGCTTCTTCTAAATTATGGATATCATACAACCCCATACTTACAGAATCATTTTTTTGACATGAAAAATCAATAAAATCATCTAAATTATAGTTAAATAAGTTATCTCCGCCCACAACAAGTAAATCATCTTTGAGTTGTGTTTTTTTAATTGTAAAATCAATGTCGCCAATAGAACCTAATCGTTCTTCAGGAGTTTTTGTTCCATCATTAATGATTTTTATAGGCACTGAAAATTGTGTTGCCTGGGCCCATTGTTGGAAAGTTGTATAAAATTTATCATTGGTGACAAGCATAACCTCAGTCAAATTATTTAAGCCTTCAATACGTTCAAGGATATGATTAACAAGTGGTTTTTGGGCTATTTCTAACAAGGCCTTGGGTGTATTTTCTCCTAAAGCTTTCAAACGTGTTCCATAACCAGCGGCTAAAATAAGGGCTTTCATAAATAAATTACTCCTTTTCTTTGTCTATATTGTCTGTATTAATAACGTGTGATGCTAGTTCTTCTAATCGTGCACGACTAATTTCTTCCACCTCTTTTCCTGTAGATAATCCTAAAATTTCAGTGACTAAATTTTGAGCATCTTTTAAATTAACACTTCGAATAAGTTTTTTAATTTGTAAAATACTTAAAGGAGACATACTAAATTCTTCCAAATTCAAACCTAATAAAATAAGCGCCAGCATGGGTTCACTTGACATTTCCCCACATAAACCAACCTTTATATTTGCCTCATTGGCCGCATCAATTGTATTTTTAATTAAACGTAAAACCCCTAGATGACAGGGTTCATAAAAATCAGCTGTTTGTTCATTGACACGATCAACAGCTAAAGTATATTGGATCAAATCGTTCGTCCCAATACTAAAAAAATCAGCTTCTTTGGCTAACAAATCTGCTGTCATAGCAGCTGATGGGATTTCAATCATAACACCAACAGGCATATTTTCATCAAAAGAAATTTTTTCTTCTCTTAATTCTATTTTTACTTCATTAAGAATAGCATTAGCTTTACGCAGTTCTGCAAGACCAGAAATCATTGGGTACATCATACGAATATTTCCATAACTCGATGCCCGTAAAATGGCTCTTAACTGTGTTTTAAAAATATCTGGACGTTCAAAACAAAACCGGATAGCCCTCCATCCCAAAAATGGATACATATCTCGAGGGATTTGTAAACTTGAAATAAATTTATCACCCCCTAAATCCAAAGTTCGAATTGTTACTTCATTAGGTTCTAATGCTTCAGCAACATGTTTATACTCTTGAAACTGTTCTTCTTCTGAAGGTAAATCTACACGATTCATGTAGAAATATTCCGTTCGATAAAGGCCAATACCATTGGCTCCATATTTTAAAATAGTTGGAATTTCTTCAGGAAGTTCAAGGTTTGCTAAAATTTTAACAGATTTCCCATCCAAAGTTTCAGCAGGTAAATCTTTAACATCTTGAAATCTATCTTTAAATGCCGTAATACGCGTTTTTGCTTCTTCATAAAATTTACGCGTTTCTTCTGATGGATTAACAACAACCAGTCCTTTTCGTCCATCAACAATTATATAATCCTGATTGCGAATTTTTAAAGTCGCGTCTTTCAAACCTACTACAGCAGGAACTCCTAATGATTTAGCCATAATGGCTGTATGCGATGTTTTACCTCCAATATCCGTGACAAAAGCAATAATGTTTTTATTATACATGCTTGCTGTATCTGAAGGAGAAAGGTCATGGCTGACAATAATAACCTGTCCTTGGATATTTTCTAGTTCATGAAGTTTATCTTCATCAGTTAAATTCCTTAAAACACGTTTTCCAATATCGTTAACGTCAGCAACACGTTCACGAAGATATTCATCTTCAATCGTTGAAAAAACTTTTGCATATTTTTTAAGAACCTCTGAGAATATATATTCAGCTGAAAGTTTTTCAGATCGAATACGTTTAACAATTTCTTCAATGAGCATACGATCTTCAAGAACTAAAAGATGGGCATCAAAAATTTGGGAATAATTTCCATCCATTTCGTGAGAAATTTTTTTCTGAATTTCTAAAATTTCTTCACGTGTTTTAATAAGAGCTTCTTCGAAACGCGCGATTTCAATGGGCACCTCTTTTTCCATAATCGCACGTGGCGTAACAATAAATTCCTGTTTATCTAAAATAAATGTGCAGCCTGAGGAAATTCCAGGTGAAGCAGGGATTCCTTTTAAAATGATTTCACTCATTTCAACAATGTCCTTTTGTCAATAATTCTTCTAGTTCTGTTAAAACAGTTTCGGCATCTTCTCCTTCAGCTTTAATAATTATTGTGCTGTTTTGCTGAGCGCCTAACATTAAAATTCCCATAATGGATTTACCATTAATTATTTCTCCATTTTTTTCAATACTAACGTTCGAATTATATTTTGAAGCAATTTGTACAAATAAAGCCGCTGGACGTGCATGGAGCCCTTGCGGATTTTTAATCGTAATCTCTTTTTCAAATTGCGGCATAAAATTTATCTTTTAATAACCCGATATGTTTCAATTAAATTAATTAACGCCTGGTTTAACTTAGCTGAGTCATGACGTACATAATCGGTAACACCGAGTAAATCTGTGGCAGCAACACGGAAACCCATTTTTTGAATTTCTTCTACGTCAGCCTTAACAGGAAAAGATTCTTCACCCTCATACCGATTTAACGCATCTTTTGGAGCTTCAGCATTATTAATTAAACAGGCATCTAAAATATTTTTCTTGGAATGTTCAACAATAGCTTTCACATGATCACTAGCAGAATACCGATCCGTTTCACCATGTTGTGTCATAACATTACAAATATAAATTTTAAAAGCTTTTGAGTTTACCATGGCCTCAGCCATTCCTTCAATAAGAAGGTTGGGGATAACGCTTGTATATAAACTTCCAGGACCTAAAACAATAATATCTGCTTCTTCAATAGCAGCCAAGGCATCTGCTGTAGGTTTAGCGTTTTGAGGAGTTAAAAATAATTTTTTAATTCTTGAGTTTGGGTTTGGAATTTTAGCCTCCCCCTCAGTTTTATTTCCATCCTCATATTCTGCAATCAAATGAACATTACTAACTGTGGCAGGAACAACTTTTCCACGAATAGCCAAAACCTTACTGGTTTCTTTCACAGCACGTTCAAAATCACCCCCCGTCAATTGAACCATGGCTGTTAAAAATAAATTGCCGAAATTATGTCCTTTTAATGCTGAATCTTTTGAAAAACGAAACTGAAAAAGTTCCCCCATTAAAGCCGGAGCATCAGCCAAAGCAACCAAACAGTTACGAATATCTCCAGGAGCAACAATATTAAATTCTTCTCGCAAACGCCCTGAAGAACCGCCACTATCAGCGACCGTAACAATGGCTGTAATATTCGCTGTGTATTCTTTCAACCCAAAAATTAAATGAGAAAGACCGTGCCCACCGCCAATAACGACAATTTTCGGCCCACGTTCTAAATAACGGCGTTGATATAGAATATTGATTAACTCTCGTTCACCTTTCGGAAGAAATAATGTCAATAATGAGACAATCATTTTTCCCATACCCATAACAATAAGAATCATGCCACATAATATCCAAACAATTCCTAATGTGCTAACAAAGGTATAAGATTCTGCAGTCAGTACAGCTCCGACGCCAACAACAATAATTCCAAATAAAGCAGTAAATAACCACCGCTTAATTTTCATTCCGGGATATAACCATTTAAGCGGATTTTTGGACATTTAGGGCCTGCGTAAAAATTAATTATTGAATAATGCTATTTTAAAAAAATGTATCTTATAATAATTGGCAATGTATTTTTGCAGTGCCTTTATAGTTCAGATAATCGATCATCTTCCTGTTGAACCATTAAGAGTATATTTTTTGCATCTTTTGAGCTTTTGAGATTATCTCGAACGTATTTATCTTTTAATAATCGAGAAATTCTTGCTAATGCTTTAAGGTGGGGTCCTGCTGAATCAATAGGCGCAACAAGTAAAAAAAAGATGAAAGCAGGTTCTCCGTCGAGAGAATTGAAATCAATGCCTTCTTTACTAATAGCTAAACAGCCAACAAGTTTTTTTACACAATCACATTTTCCATGAGGAATGGCAATTCCCTGACCAATAGCTGTTGACCCCAAAGCTTCACGCGCCATTAAAACATCTAATACATTACTTTTGTGTTTTTTTTCGATAGCCCCAGAAGTAATAAGTAATTCTACCATTTCAGTAATAACACCTTTTTTTGTTTTACTTTGCAAATCAGCAGAAGTTGCCTTTGCACAAAGAAAATCATTAATTTTCATTATCTATTCCTCCTAAGAATATTAAAGCGGCGGATGGGATTCGAACCCACGACATCCACCTTGGCAAGGTGGCATTCTAGCCAACTGAATTACCGCCGCATTTTTTAAAAAAATAAATTAAAATAGTATGAATAATGGGCGAGAGAGGACTTGAACCTCCATGAGTTGCCCCACTAGTTCCTAAGACTAGCGCGTCTACCATTTCGCCACTCGCCCGAAACGTAAGACAAGAGACAAAAATCTTTTTTGTCTCCTGCCTTTCGCTATTAAATGGTGGGTCACCCGCGACTCGAACGCGGCACACCAGCCTTAAAAGGGCTGTGCTCTACCAGATGAGCTAGTGACCCAATATCTTATTGTTGCATTAATGCTTCGCTTTTTTCAGTTAAAAGCTTGTCAATCTCTTTAATATATTTATCCGTCAATTTTTGAACTTCTTCATGTGCACGAAAGCCATCATCTTCTGCAATAGTTTTACTAGCTTCCATCTTTTTTACTTTGTCATTGGCTTCTCTGCGTATTGTCCGTAATGAAACTCTCGATTTTTCAGCCATGTCTTTAACGACTTTTTTCAATTCTTCCCGGCGTTCTTGGGAAAGAGTAGGTATATTTAAACGCACAAGCTTTCCATCGTTAGATGGCGTAATGCCTAAATTCGAATTCATAATTGCTTTTTCAATTTCCGGAATAACAGACGCATCCCAAGGTTGAATAACAATTGTTTTTGGATCAGGAATGGAAACCGATGCTACTTCTTTAAACATCGTTGGCGTCCCAAAATAATCAACATGTAATCCTTCAATAAGACCTGGATGAGCTCTTCCTGTTCGAACTTCTGCAAACTCTCTTTTTGCAGACTCGATGGACTTTTTCATAGTACCTTCTGTTTCTTTTATGATTTCTTTAATTGGCATTCAATCTCCCCTTTTAGGCTTAAAGCCTTATTGAACAGTGGTTCCAATCTTTTCACCCAAAACAACGCGCTTGATATTTCCTTTTTTCAATAAATTGAATACAACAATAGGTAACTTATAATCCATACACATACTAATCGCTGTAGCATCCATGACACGTAAATTATTTTTTAATGCGTCAATAAACTTAATACTTTTATATTTTTTTGCCGTTTTATCCTTCATAGGATCCGCGGTATAAACACCGTCAACCTTTGTTGCTTTTAAAATCACATCACATCCAAGTTCTTTTCCTCTAAGTGCTGCGGCTGTATCTGTTGTAAAATAAGGATTTCCTGTTCCTGCGACAAAAATAACAACACGATCTTTTTCTAAATGACGAAGAGCTCTTCTCCTTATATAAGGTTCAGCAATAGAAGACATTTGAATAGCTGTCATTACTCGCGTTGGAACACCACTTTGTTCTAATGCATTTTGAAGGGCTAATCCATTAAGAACCGTGGCCAACATTCCCATATAATCAGCAACAGATTGATCAATACCAAAATGCTTTGAGGCAATCTGTCCACGGAATATATTTCCTCCACCGACAACTAAAGCAATTCTAACTCCTAAAGAACGCACTTCTTTTATTTGTTCTGCAAAAGAAGCACAGGTTTCAGCATCAATCCCATGTTCTTGGCTTCCTAATAAAGCTTCGCCACTAAGTTTAAGGAGGATGCTTTTATAAATAGCTTTCTCTTTAGGCAATTTCATTCACCTTATATCTAACAAAACGACTAATAAAAATATTTTCACCAATACTTCCAATTAAAGAATTAATACACTCTTGAATAGTTTTCCCTGAATCTTTAATGAAGGGCTGCTCTAATAAACACATTTCCTTAATATATTGTTTTTCATCTTTTTGTTCTTTTAAAACATCTTCAGGAATATCTTCTTTTTTTAAATATTTTGGTGTTGTGGCAACAATTTGCATAGCAATATCGCGTGAAAATTTAGCAAAGTCTTCATTCTGTGCCACGAAATCGGTTTCACAATTTAGCTCAACAAGAACACCAACCTTTGAGCCTTGATGAATGTAGGCCTCAATACGCCCTTCTTTCGCATCGCGGCTGCCTTTTTTAGCGGCCAATTCTAAACCCCGTTTTTGAAGAATTTTTTTCGCTTTATCAAAATCACCACCAGATTCTTCTAAGGCATTTTTACATTCAATAACTCCACAGGAAGTCATTTCTCTTAACTCTTTAATCGCATCAACTGTAATAGTCATAATAAATTTCCTTTCATACAAATTTTTTAAACCGGTTGCTTTTCAGTCGAAGCTTTTGGTTCCGGTGCATTTTCTTTTTTGTCTGATTCTTTTTGGGTTGTTTCTTCAGATTTTGCTTCACCTTCGGCCTTCTGTTCTTTTTTGCTTGCTTCGTTAGTTAAAAACTCCTTTTTCCCTTCTAAAACACTATCTACAATGAGTGCAGTCAAGAATCGAATAGATTTTAGAGCATCATCATTTCCCGGAATTGGAAAATCAATATAATCAGGATCACAATTTGTATCGACAATGGCTATAATTGGAATACCTAATTTTGTTGCTTCTTTAACTGCAATATGCTCTTTACGTGGATCTACAATAAAAACAGCTTGAGGAAGAACCTTCATTTCACGAATACCACCTAAATTGCGCAACAATTTTTCTTTTTCTTTTGTAAGGCGGGCAACTTCTTTTTTCTTTAAATTTTCCCAAATACCATTTTCCTGCATTTTTTCAATTTCATCTAAACGACTAATGGAACCTTTAACTGTTTGAAAATTTGTTAGCAAACCGCCTAACCAACGATTTTTGATAAAAAACATTTCACCACGCAAGGTTTCTTCTTCTATTATATCCTGCGCTTGTTTCTTTGTTCCAATAAAAAGAATATTTCCACCTTTGGCAACGATCTCCTGAGCAAAATCTTGTGCTTTATTTAGACACTCCGCTGTCTTTTCTAAATCAATAATATATATACCGCTACGTGGTCCAAAAATAAATTTTTTCATTTTTGGGTTCCAGCGCTTAGTTTGATGCCCGAAGTGAACCCCTGCTTCTAAAAGTTTTTTGATTAAATCTTCTACCATTTTTTTCTCCAATGCATTTGTTTTAATTTTAAACTATTTACTAACCTTAAGCAGGATAGGTTCTAATTTAAAATTGTGTTCTTAATATTAGGAAACCCTTTGTTTCCATTAAAAGTTGGGCTAGTATACAAAATAATTTTTTAGATTGCAACTGATTTTTATTTTTGCTCTGATATAATTTATATATTCATTTTTAATCAAATAGGAGGTGTTGATGTATAGCTATAAAACTAAAATTAAGCTTCATGAAACTGATGCGGCTGGATTGCTTTTTTTTAGCAATCAATTTAAAATTATTCATGATGCTTATGAAGCATTACTTGAAAATATTGGATTCGCTTTTGGTGATCTAATAAAAAACAAAGATTTCTTTTTGCCCATTGTCCATGCTGAAGCAGATTATAAAATGCCACTTTTTGTTGGTGACGTGATTGAAATTCAAGTGCGTACAATTAATGTTGGAAACACTTCTTTTATTTTTGATTACACATTATTAAATCATAATAACGAAATTGTTGGAACAGCTAAAACTGTGCATGTGACCATTGATAAAATTTCAGGTAAAAAGATATCATTACCTACAGATATGAGACTTAAGATAGAAGCACTATATCATGAAGATTCTTAAAATCAGACCGTTTGATTTTTATTGATTTATTTGTCATTTTTTTGGGCCAAAGAAAAAACTTATCAGGACATTTAAATTTTGGTAGATGTGTAGATAAGTGATAAATAATATCTTTTGTTTTTAATTTAGATTTTTTTTCTAATTGCACAAAAGCCTTTGGTCTAAATCCAAATTTTTTATCCGCGGCAGCGATGACAATGGCGTTTTGAATTCCATCAATTTGACACAAATATTTTTCAATTTCTTCTGGTTGAATATTTTCTCCACCGGAAATAAACATATTATCTTTACGCCCAGAAATATTTAAAAATCCATCTTTTGTAATGCTACCTAAATCTCCTGTGGCAAACCATCCTTCACTATCTATAGAACGATCAATTTTATTATTTTTTTGCAAATAGCCTTTAAATAAAGTATTTCCTTTTATAAGCACTTCCCCTTTTTTAGAAATTTTAACTTTATTTCCTGAAAAAATTTTTGCTTCTGCAAATTTTTTATGTGCCGTTGCAATTTGAGAAGACATCTCAGTCATGCCATATGTTTTATAAATAGGCCAGGATTTTTTTCGCGCTTCGTTCAATAAATTTTCAGAAATAGGCCCACTCCCAAGCAGTACCATTTTTAATGATGTTATATTTATGTTTTCTTGCAGTAATTTCTGTAACTGTGTTGGAACAAGTGAGATGTGCGTAATTTTATGCAATACAATAAGTGAACCTATATCGTTTTTATTTTTAGGAATAACAACTGTTCCTTGACCTAATAAAATACGAAAAAAAATACTAAGACCTCCCACATGATAAAGAGGCAACGACAGTAACCACCTGTCCCCTCTTTTAATAGGAATGTTTATATTAGAATTTTTAGCACTAAAGCAATGGTTAGCAAAAGTATGTACGGCCGCTTTAGGTATCCCTGTACTTCCCGAAGTAAATAAAATTGTTGCAATTTGATTTATTGAAAAAGTATTACAGGGATTATTTTCATGAAGTGTGTAATTTTTATAATCAATATTTTTTGATTTTAATAAATATTTAGATTGGATATATTTTGTCTGGGCTTCAATAATTTTATCAGGAAGACGCACATTTAAAAGACAGACCACAGCACCCATACGCCACAGGGCACATAAAGTAATAAGATATGAGGTTGTGTTTTCACTTAAAATACTAATGGTATCATTTTTCTGAATACCCATATTTTGAAAATGATTAACGGCAGAATTAACATAGGCATTTAATTGCGCATAAGAAAGAGACTGTTCTTGATCAATGATAGCTATTTGGGTAGGGCACTGATCAAAAACAGCCTTAAACATTTCCTGATTTCTCGTAAAAAATTTTTCCAACCCGATCAATATGTTCAATTAAATCTTTATTATCGATGTGAGTAAAAATAGAAATGTCAAAAGTGTATGGTAAATAAAGCTCATCTAATTCATCATCAAGAGCATAAATTATTTTTAAATTTAGATTATCACCAAGTAATGTAATATCTATATCAGAACCTGTTTTATAGTTTCCTTTCGCACGAGACCCATATAAGATAACTTTTTCTATAGCGTTAAATTTTAAAAATACACCTTTGATCTTTCTAAGTGTATCAGAGCTTAAGCCAAACATATTTATAAACACCTTATCTCTTTTTGCTTTTGTAAATTATCTGCCAACTCTTGAAAAGCTTCATGATATTTATTAACAACATCACAATAAATTTCATTGGCCGTTTCTTCATTATAAGTATGACTTGTAAGTTGTCTACTTTTAACCGTTTCTATCAAAGAAGTATTTGATACAAGGCCTCTTTTAAATGCCAGTCGAAAAGCATCTTTGCTTCCTTGAATCTCTGTCTCCCCTATTGATTGATAAAAATCTTTAATCACATTCCAAGAAAGTTCGTAGGTATATTCAAAGGCTTGAATTAAACCTCGCTGTTCAATATCAGAAAGGGTCCTCTCTGCAGCAAGTTCGATGTCTTTTAATAAACTTTTAAGTGCTTTATTATATTGATTTAATCTTTGTGTCCATCTGATATCTTGTTTTTTCATAGGTCTCCAATATTAAAATTTTTTTGTCCATTATTTTAATTTTTAAAAATAAAAAAAGCCGAATCTATTTTTAACATTAATTTTTTTTATGTCAAAAAATAAAAACGGCCCTTTAAAATGGCGGAGGGGCAGGGATTCGAACCCTGGGTAGGTCTCCCCACAACGGTTTTTCCGCCTTAGGCGGATCCGCCTAAGGCGGACAAGACTTTCTGAACTGAATTAAAGTTTTTGGAAATAAAACGGAGGGGCAGGGATTCGAACCCTGGGTAGGTCTCCCCACAACGGTTTTCAAGACCGCCGCATTCAACCGCTCTGCCACCCCTCCCAAATTTTTTTAATTCGAACTCACCACCATTATTTTAAATATCCAAATTCTTTTTTAATCCAAGCTCTCCCGACTCCAGTTTTTAAAAACAATTCCCTTTTCCTTGCTTCTGTATAATTTAAATATTTTTCTTCATAAATAACTTTCCAAGGTATTCCAGCTTTTGTTGATCGTGTCTTAGAAAAATTATGTGCTTGTAATCGTTTTTCTGAACTATCTTCGTGTGTTGACCCAGTATAAAATTTATTTTTTGATTTACTAAACAAAATATAAATAAACGCCACTTTTAATACTCCAAAGAAGTCGACATACTATCAGAACTTTAAAACTTTGAAAAGAGAAAAATATTTATTGCTGTAAATATGCTGAAAATATTTATTTATCTTGGGCGGTGCCGCGTAACTCATAAATACTATATAATCTGCTTTATATTTGAACATAGCATTTTCAACGGCTTTTTTAGGAAGACTCTTGGTGATGAATTTGAATGCTTCAATATCCTTAACTCTCTGCTGCCATTCTTGTGCGGCCTTGTAATCAAAACCAACAATCCCACAGTCTCGATAGGAACATATAATTTTGCGCTCTGAAAGAATGCGAAACCCTCCCATTTCCATATTATAGGGAACAAGAATCATGGCCTCTTTGGGGGTATTTAGTTTTGTATATTTTTGCATATCTTCCCAATGACGTTGCAACTCCCAAAAACCTCCCCCATGAACCTCTTCTTGTATACGCTGATTTCGATAATAAGCAAACTGAACAAGAAATACCATAAGAGGAATAAAAATAAACAATCGATGAAATACAAGGGCATAAGATTTATTTTTAAATAACCAACATATGGTAGTATTAATTAATAACAATATTAAAATTATTTTTGCTACCCATTGAATAGTTGGGTTATAGGGTGTTATTTTAAAAAAATGAAATATTCCATAGGCACAGGACAATCCGATAAGGATTGAACTGATTCCTAAAAAATATTTTGTGTAGGATTTTTTTGTAATAGATCCTAATCCCATACCAAAAGAAAACATTAAACCAACAGATAACATTGAAATTTCTCCAGGCAATTTTAGTAAGCTAAACAGTAGACCAAAACATAATCCAATCCATATAGGTTTTCGTTCAACGGTTTGAAGTGTAAAAAGGGTTGTATATCCGATAAGTATGAATAATAAAAATTGAGTATTGCGTGTTAAATTTAAATCAATAATAAGACGGCTTGGGTAAAAATAGGTTCCTATTAAACATATTCCTAAAAGTCCAAAAGCTCCGATGCAAAAGCTTAATACACGTTTATTTTTACGAAAGGATTCATTGCAAAATAAGTTCATACCAAATAATAAAAGAATATAAAGATAGGATTGTGTTGCCCCAAAAAATATTTTCCAACTTCCCAACAGACGTTCTAATGGGATTTGTGGTGCCTGAGAAAAGAAGAAATTTTGTGGACATGCCGCAATAAAAAGAGAAATCCAGTTTTCGTGGCCTCCGCCCTCCATTTCCATTGAAGAACCTAACCGATTTTTGATCATCCATATTAAAAAAGGGAGACAAAATAATGTAAAAACACTGATTGATTTTAGGAATGGTTTATAGCCATAGGTACGTATATTGATGAGCAAATAAAACAACATAAATAAAAAAGGAAATAAACTATAGAGTGCATGGAGATTAGCTGCGGCACCTAGAATAGCGGAAGCTAATAAAAAACGTCCTCGAAAAAAATAATAAATTCCAGAAAAAATAATAGGAAGTGTGAATTCTTGATGTGAAAATGTGCGGTAAAGAAATTCATTAACACGTGTAACAAGGATTGAGGTTAATACACACGCAATCGCATGCCATTTATTTTTACTGATCCATAACCAAAGTTTATAAATCCAAAAAAATAGAAAATACCGTGAAATAATATAAAGAAAAAAATAGGTTGCAGGAATTTGCTTGACGTTGATGAGCTTTGCTAAGACGGGATAAAAATAGGAAGAAAAATTTTTTTCAAGACTTTCGACATAATAATCCCCTTCATAAAGCGAATCATCGATAAGATGTTTAAGAAGAGGGATTTCAAGGTGTTGGTCATCCCACGCATATTTATAACTGGTAGATAAAAAAAAGACCGCAAGTAGAACTGCGGCAATAAACCAAGAAGACTGAATAACTATTAAAAATTTATCTTTCACACTACTTTTTCCAGACAAATACCTCTCTTAAAACTTGAAACATATAGGCCCCACCCCACCGTACAACTTGAAGCTTTCGCTCCCCCCCATCACGGGCAGGTTCATCACCTGGAATGTCAATACATTTTAGTTTTCGTTTTGCCGCACGTACGGATAATAACGGTTCCCAACTAATATTTGTTTTAAATAATTTTTCTTCAAAGGCATAACTTGAGTCTTTATCAAGATCTAACTCAGCAATTAATTTTTTATGGTAGGCTCGATAAATAACCATGGCATCAGTATATTTCGCCCCATGTAATAAATTGATCGTTGTTGTGAATAACCAATTACCAAAAGAAGTTATGGCATCATCATCATAGCTTTTTGCATCTTCAGCATAACGCGAAACAATAACCATATCATACCCTTCTTCCATTTTTTTAATGCAGTCAGGAATCAGTTCGGGGATAGAGTTTCCATCTGGACTAAACGTTAAAATAACATCGCCGGTGACATGCGGCAGGGATTCCATATAAGCATTGCGCATTCCCTTTTTTTGTTGAACAACGACATCATAACCCTGCTCACGGGCATATTCTGCAGTTCCATCTGTGGATTGGCCATCAACAATAAGAATTTGATGAACCCATTCACGTTTAACCTTAGGCATGATGGATTTCATGCCAACGATTTCATTTAATGTAGGAACTAGGAGTGTAACTTTGATAAAAATTTCCTTATTAGTAAAAAAAGCGGGCGGTGAGAATCGAACTCACGTAACTAGCTTGGAAGGCTAGTGTTCTACCACTGAACTACGCCCGCATTTATTATTTTATATGGTGGGCAGGGAAGGATTCGAACCCTCGAAGCTGACGCAGCAGATTTACAGTCTGCCCTCGTTGACCACTTGAGTACCTGCCCAATAAAAAAGCTGGCGAGAGGCTTCGAACCCCCGACCTGCTGATTACAAGTCAGCTGCTCTACCAACTGAGCTACGCCAGCAAATTTTATTGAAATATGTCAAATTACTTCAAAATTGAAGTTCTTTTATACCAAACTTATTCTGGACTGTAAAGAGAGTTTTTTTAAATTTTTTCCTCAATTTTATTTTTCCCCATACTTTAAAATTTTTTCTTTTAATTTTCTCATATCCACTGGTTTAGCCAAAAAATCATTCATACCAATTTTTTTGGCAAGCTTTCGATCTTCTTCTAAGACTGCTGCGGATAAAGTAATAATAGGTAAATCTTTACTTATTTCATTACGGATAATTTTTGTTGCTTCAAGGCCACCCATCACGGGCATTTGTATATCCATAAAACACAAATCATATTGATTCCCAGCTCTTAGTTTATCAACAGCTTCTTGTCCATTATTCGCGAAATCATATTGACAACCTAATATTTTAAAATACTCTTCCAATAACATTTGATTTGGCAGGACATCTTCAACCACCAAAATTTTAATTCCCACACAATCTTTGACTTTTGTCGTAACAGGATTTTTCTGATCTTTAACCATTGGTGCTGTCACGCTGTTTAAAGCATATGTTAAGGCTTCTAGTGAAATTGGCTTTGTGATAATAGTATTGAAAATTTTATCGGCTGAACTTTGATTTTGCTCAAAGGATATATCCGCTACCACGGCAATAAATACCATTTTTTTAAACTTTTCATTCAACTTAATTTTTTTAACCATTTCCAATCCAGTCATCCCTTTCATCATAATGTCAGTCAAAATAATATCCGGAATAAAACCTTTACTCTCAATCATCTTATCTAATTTATGCAAAGCCTCATAGGGTGACGAGCTTATCCCAACAATTTTTAAGTCCAGTTTTTCACAGCATCTGCTTATAATTTTTTGTGATATCAGATTATCGTCGACTATAAAAAATTTTTTATTTTTAAAATAAGTAGAATCAGTCAATTGTATCTCATTTTCGTTTTTTTTATAAGACTTCTGCACGGATATTGTAAAAATAAATTGGCTTCCCTTTCCTACCTCTGACTCAACTGTAATTTCTCCCTCCATGGTTTCTACAATGGATTTAGATATTGTTAAACCTAAACCTGTTCCTCCGTATTGGCGGGTTGTTGATTCATCAGCCTGGGTGAATGATTGAAAAATGGACTCTAACTTATCCTTTGGGATTCCAATGCCGGTGTCTTTAACAAAAAATTTTAATACTAGCTCATCCTCTTTGTCTTCAATAAGTCTAACTACAACGCCAATCTCCCCTTTTGTTGTGAATTTAACGGCGTTACCTAATAAATTAACGAGAACTTGTCTTAATCGAATAGAATCTGTTTTAATAAAAGAAGGTATTTTTTCATCAATATCAACAAATGTATCAAATGCTTGATCTTTCATTCGTGTAACAATCATACGCATAACTTCAAAAATGAGATTTTTTAAATTAATATCAATTGTTTCAAGTTTAATTTTTCCAGATTCTAATTTAGATATATCAAGAATATCATCAATAATTCCAACTAAAAGTTGTCCACTTGAATCTATTGTCTGTAGATATTGTTTTTGTTTTTCATCAAGCTGTGTTTTTCGTAATAAATCACTAAAACCCAATATTGCATTCATAGGCGTTCGAATTTCATGGGACATATTGGCAAGAAAATTGCCTTTAGCATTAAGGAGTTTTTTAACATTAGAGATATCGGTACGAATAGCCATGTACTGAAAAATTTTTCCTTGAGCATCACTAAACGGAACAATCGTTGTATCAACCCAATAATAGGAGTCATCTTTTGCTTTATTTTTAAATTCTCCATGCCAAATTTTTCCGCTGCTAAGCGTTCTCCAAAGCCCCTTTACATGTTTTTTTGAATGAAATCCTGAATTAAGCATGCGATGATCTTGTCCCATTAACTCATCACGTGAATACTGTGATATTTGACAAAATTTATCATTAACATATGTAATTTTTCCGTTAACATCGGTTGTGGCCACAATGGCATGTTCATCTAATGCAAACTTCATATTCTTTAATTCTTTAACTGTTTCTTTACGCATTTTTTCCGCACGCTTACGGTTTTCAATTTCGTTATTAAGGTAAACAATAGAGGTTGTTGAACACTTTATGTGATGAATCATATCATTAAAGCTTTGTGCCAAGTCTCCAATTTCACCGCCAACATTCATTAATTTAGAAGATGGCTTTATTTTAAAATCATTCTTTGAAACTTTAAGTGCTATATCTTTTAATTCTGTAATTGGTTGTGATAATGTTTTGGAAAGATAAACGCCTAATAAAATTGTTATACAACTTATAAAACCTAATATTTTAATTAACATATATGTTAAATTATCGATTGGTACTGAAACAAATTTTTCTGGTATAACAGAAAAAATAATCCAAAATTTTTTTTGATCCCCAGGGTTATAAAACACTTTTTTCCACGTTCTGAATTGTTTTTCTTCAAAAGAATAATGACTTTTGAAATCTTGTCTTTTAATATTTTGAATCAACTCAGGCTGCGTTTTAAAATAGTTAACATCGCCACCTAATTGAAAAGCAAACTCTTTTGTTTTATCCGGATGAAAAAGAAAATATCCATCTTGATTTATAAGAATAATTTTTCCAAGTGTCGATTGAGATAATTTTTTTAATAAAGGTTTCATTAGAACGGTAGTGACAATCATTCCTTTTTTATTTCCATTTCTTTCGTCAAAGATAGGGATACATATTCGGACAACAGGAGTATGAGGATTTTTTATCTTCCCATATTCCATATTCAAATCCATTGGGGATATATAAATGTTTCCTTTTTTAAGCTTTATCGTATTTTGAAAATAGTATCGGCTAGCTTTATTTTGAAGTCTATCTTGTGGAACAACTTTTATCTCATTATTTTCTGAAACCACATTAATGATTTCATTCCCCTTTTCGTCTATAAATCGCATTTTATGGATACTTAATAAATTTTTTTCTGTCGATATGAAAATATGTTCAAGGCGTTTAACCCATAAGTCTAAGGTGCTGCCATCAAAAGGATCAACTCCTGTTGTTTGTGAACGAATAATTCCTTGAATAGGAGGATAAAGAGTAGCTAAACGTGTTTGAGAAATAATACTTTCAAGAAACAATTGAATTTCAGAAGATTTCTGAAAAATATGACTTTTTTCTGTTACTTGTATTTGATTTTTGAGAATTATTTTTGCTTTATTAAAAAATATAACTCCAGTTACAGTCAATGGAATAATAGAAACTGAAATTAAACAAATAAGTAACTTTTTTCTGATTTTCATATTTTATGGCAGGAAATACAATAAATAAATTTACTGTAAATATTTTTCAACTTCTAATGCCGCCATACATCCACTTCCCGCGGCAGTGATGGCTTGGCGGTAGGTTTTATCCTGAACATCACCACAGGCAAAAATCCCAGGAATATTTGTTTGGGGAGTTCCTGAAATAGTTTTAATATAACCTGTTTGATCTAAATCAATTTGGTTATCTAAAAATGCTGTATTAGGGTTGTGGCCTATAGCATAAAATAAACCGCTTACTTCAATTTGGGATTCTTCATTGGTTTTATTATTTTTGATTTTAAGTCCCTTCAGCATATTGTCACCTAATGCTTCCAGCACGTTTGTATTCCAGAGGATCTCAATTTTTTTATTATTCACAGTACGCTCTTGCATCGCTTTAGAGGCACGAAAAACATCCCGACGGACGCATATGACAACTTTACTTGCATATTTTACTAAATGTGTGGCCTCCTCAATCGCGGAATCTCCTCCTCCAATGACAACAAGCACTTTATTACGAAATATAGGTAAAGCGCCATCGCACACCGCACAGGCTGAAATGCCCCGTTGCCATAGTTTATCTTCTCCAATAATACCAAGTCGTTTAGCTGTCGCACCGGTTGAAATGATGATAGATTTTGTTTCAACAGTTTCTGAACCGGCGGTAACTTTAAATGGTTGAGAAGATAAGTCAACTTTATCGACAGTCACCGTTTTAATAGTAGCACCACATTTGATCGCTTGCTCTCTCATGCGTGTCATTAAATCCGGCCCGGAAATTCCTTCTGGAAACCCTGGAAAGTTTTCGACTTCTGTCGTTGTTGTCAGTTGTCCGCCAGCCGCAATGCCGCCAGCCATCATGCCTTCATACATTAAAGGGGAAAGCTGTGCACGTCCGGTATAAATCGCCGCTGTATGTGCTGCCGGGCCAGAACCTATAATGATTACATTTTCCATATTATATTTTAAACCTATCTAATATTGCTAAACGCGATTCTGATTTAGCTTCTTTAACTTGATTGTGTAAAATCTCATCATATTGAGGCCGATTTGTTTCCCGATAAAATAAACCAAAATAATGTTTACCATCTTGGGCATAGTGAAAAGCATTATCTTTATTTTTTGGATCATGCTCTAAAACTTCCGTTTTATCCTTTAATCGTTTATCAGCAGGGATACCATCTTCATGCGTTAAAAAAGAAAACCAATCTGTTGTTTTACTATCATAATTGGTTGCATAAAAATGCGGGCAGCGTTGTGCCACATGAATAAAAGAAAATCCCTTATGTGCAAAGGCTGCTTTTAGCGTATTGGTTAAATGATCTGGCATCCAATCAGCAGTGCTGGCGGCAAAGGAAACACCTGCGCCTAATGCAAATTTTAAAGGAAAAATAGGTTCAAGATAAGACCCAAAGGGCTGTGTATTCGTTTTGTGTCCTTTGGGAGTTGTTGGTGAAGTTTGATTTTTGGTGAGCGCGTAAATTTCATTATCATACATAAGAAACACGCAGTTAAAATTTTTATTAATTCCATGGATTAAATGATTTCCTCCAATGCTTAATGCATCTCCATCGCCGGAATGAATAAAAATGTTTAAGTCTGGACGTCCTAAAGCTAACCCCATAGCCACAGGAATTGCGCGTCCATGAATAGAATGGATTCCATACGTATTAAAATAAAACGGCGCACGCCCTGAACATCCAATGCCTGAAACGTTAACTGTATTGGTTGGATCAAGTTGCTCATCAACCATGAAGCGTTTAACACCCATGACAATTCCAAAATCACCACAGCCTGCACACCACCGTGGATTCTCTGTATTTAAATCTTTTATTGTTAAAGGATTATCCATCTTTAAGCTCCTCCTTTATTGCATTCTCAATGGTCATTGGTGAAATTGGTCGGCCTGTAGCCCGAGAAACAATGGGATTAACATCAACAAGTGTTTTTGATCTTAAAAACATGGCCAGCGGCGTACGTTTCATATAATCTCCATAGGCTAATTCTACTGTCACAACTTTTTTAAATTTAGAAAAAATTTCTTTGAGCATAAGCGGTAAAGGATAGACGATTCTAAAACATATACCGCCTACCGCAAGTCCCTGATCTTGGCAGCTATGTACAGCTTCGGCAATGGCACCCCGTGTAGTTCCCCATCCAATAACAAGAATATCACCACCTTCGGTAACAGAACCGAACATCTCCGGATGTTTTAACGCACGTTGCACATGATGAACTTTTTCATTACGAATGGCATGGGAACGTTGATTTGTTTTAGCAAAATAATTAACTGATCCTGAAGCATCTGTATTTAAACCTGTAACGCGATGCATTTTTTCTGGTGTCCCGGGATCATCCTGAAGATCACTAACCATCTCAATATCATCAGGAAGGCGATTTAAGCTAAAATGGTTCAGTACAAAATCTTCAATACCATTCGCGTTTTCCATAGCATTAATTTTAGGCTTCTCTAATACTTTATAACTATTAGCCATTTGAAAGTCGCTCATAATAAAAACCGGTAACCGCAATTTTTCTGTTAAATAACGGGCTAATTGAGGTGCATAAAAACAATCCACAATATTACCAACACTAATAACAATTTTTGTATGATCCCCATGACTACCAAAAATAACCGCTGGCATATCCGACTGTTCTGTTTTCGTTGGCATTCCCGTTGACGGGCCTGAGCGCTGCACATCAACTACAACCAATGGAATTTCTGAAGCTGCGGCATAGCCAATAAATTCTTGTTTTAATGAAAGCCCGGGGCCTGAAGTGGCCGTGATCGACGGAACCCCGCCAAAATATGCTCCAATGGCTGTTCCAATGGCAGAAATTTCATCTTCAGCTTGATGAACAATACCGCCATAAGAAGGAAAGATCGATGCTAAACTATGCATAATCGATGTTGCAGGCGTAATAGGGTAGCCGCTAAAAAGTTTAAATCCGGCATCAATAATCCCCATAGCTAAAGCCGTATTACCATCAATAAGAATTTTTTCATGATTATTTTTAGCTGCTCCTTTAACTTCATAAGAAAAATCTGTATTATCCTTAGCCGATTGATATCCGGAGGTAAAAAGTTTAATATTTTTGTTTAAAACATCTTCCTTTAATTTTGCCCCAAAAGTTGCTTTTATTTCCGTAATCATAACTTCCTCGGACATATTATAGATGTAGCTTAACATGCCGAGATAATACATATTACGCCCTTTACCGCCAAGCCCCTTTATGGCTGCCGCGGCTTCTTCTGTTACTTCAAAGGGATAAATAGTCAAACCTAATTTTGCGACACGTTTACATACGTTTTCATAAGATTCTTCATTTCTAGCCTTATCTCCCATATCGAGTAAAATTTTACAATTAGGGTTAAATTCCCCATCATCTAAACGACGGTCTAAAACGATTTCATGGGAAGCTAAAATTAATTTGGTATCATGCCCGATATTTTTTAAATCAAAATTTGCAACACGGATAATTGTTCCGGAAAGAGCAGGACGTGTGCGGGCTGGAGGTGTGATTTCCGAGGGAATCATAGGTTCAATAAAAACATTTTTTCCTGTGTGGGCAAAGGCTTTAATAAGAATATCACCAGCTTTTTGTGCACCAAAACCGGCATCCATAAGGAGTTCAAATCGTGAAACATTTACTTGTTCGCAAGACATGGTATAAACCTCGACGTATAAAAAAAGTTAATAAAAATTTTCAACAATGCGTTTAATATATCAGTTTGGAGTGAGTTGGCAATATTTAAATGAAATATTTTTGGGAGTTTAAAGGCTTTTTAAAAAATGAAGATCCTCTTTATTTTTAAGAGAAATTTTAGGGTTAAGTTCATCTTGTATAAATTCATCAAGGGGGATTTCTGATTTTATGGTAAATCCGGCATCTTTGATCATTTGAAATGTACGTTGGCGTTCTTCGCCCTTTGTATTTAAGTATCCATCAAGAAATAATGAATTCGCTGGATAAAGGGCCATGACTTCCATACTACGTAAATGTATTTCCCGTCCAGCGGCAATGCGAATCTCTGCTTTGGGATTTAAAAAACGAAATAAGCATAATACACGTAAACAATATTCGGGAGTTAATGTTACATGATTACCAAGACTTACTCCCTCGATGGGCATATAAAAATTAACCGGAATTGAGGATACTTCCATTTTTGCGACTGTTTTAGCCATTTCAATGATATCCTCAGGCCCCTCCCCCATACCGGCAATTACACCGGAACAAATTTGCAAACCGACTTGACGTGCCGCCTTCATTGTATTTAATCGATCTTTATATGTGTGTGTTGTACAAATTTTTGGGTAATGCCGTTGGGAAGTGTTTAAATTATGATTAAGTCGATCAAGACCGGCATTTTTTAATATTTTAGCCTTACCTTCATCTAAAAGGCCTGCCGAAACACAAACCTCAACAGGATATTGCGATTTAATTTTTTGTATTAACGCAGCTAAATGTTCTGTTCGTTTTTGTGATGGGCCCCTTCCGGCAAAAACCATACAATAACGATGCGCACCTTTTTCATACGCATTTTTAGCTTCTGTTAAAATTTCTTCATCAGACTTTAACGGATATTCTTCAATCCCTGCCTGGGAACTTTTTGCCTGTGCGCAGTAATGACAATCTTCTGGACAATAGCCGTTTTGTGCGTTATTGAGAATATGGATACTTACAGATTTCCCGACAAACTGTTTACGTAATTCATACGCTGCATTTAATAAAGGTAATAATTCTAGCTGATCCGATATCAAAATTTGAAGGGCAGATTCATCGGTTAAAAAAAATCCTGCGGCACTATCGTTCCTTAATTTTAAATAAAATTCTTCATTCATAATGCGAACATCCTATTATAAGTATATTCATAACACAATAGATTTATGAAATACAAATTTACAATCAAATAAATTGATGTATTATAAACACACTTATTAGCCATTAATACTTAGAGAGGAAAATGAAAAGCATTGATGAAAACAAATTGGAATCAGATTTAGCCTATCGTTTTGGATATGTTAGCGAGTTTATAGGACTTACTGAAGATGATATTAAAACCATTCATGCCTCTGCTGAACATTTAGCTCCATTAGTTGAAGATTTGGTTGATAAAGTTTATAACCAATTACAAGAATATGATTGTACATGGCGGCATTTTATTCCTAGACAAGCCGGGTATGATGGCCCCCTTCTTGAAAAATCAGAAGATTTAACTATGGAACATCCGCAAATTACTTTTCGTAAAAAACATCTTCAAGAGTATTTAGTAAAACTTGTGAGTGAGCCGTACGATGAAAAAATGGTTGCGTATTTAGATATGGTTGGAAAAATCCATACTCCAAAAGCTGGAAACGAAGGCATTAATGTGCCGTTGGTTCAAATGAATGCCTTAATGGGATTTGTTTCTACTATGCTTATGAATACTATTAGTGAACTTCCTATTTCTGAAAAAATTCGTCAATCTACTATTAACGCATTTACAAAATTATTATGGATTCAGAATGACTTGATTGTTCGTCATTATGCCAGCTAACCAATGAATAATTTGCATACTTTTCATATTCCTGTAATGGGCACAGGGTTCACCATTGACACACCAATTAAGGTTGCCCATTATGGAATTTCTTCAGTCATTTCCCTTGTTGATGATTTGCTCATTGAACAAATGCGTCGTTATTACTGTGGTTTGTTTCAGAAAGAATATACTGAAATTACAAAATATGATGAAGATTACAGAGCACGTCGTATTACAGCTTATCTTAATCTTGTCGATGAAATTGTTAAAAAAAAATTTGAAAAAGTGCGCTCTTCGAGCTTTGAAGTAAAAAGTGAAATTACCAAATATTTTGAACTTCTCCCTGATACGTCTCCTCTTAAAATTCTCTACAACACAATGCTTAAAATAACTGATATAAAATTAAAAGAAAAAGCACAAAATGAATTGCGTACACAGATGCGTCCGGGTGACATTGAAGTTAATATTATGACAAAACTTGATCGCATGAATTTAGCACAAGATAAAACAGAACTTCCTGAAGAATTTTCTGATGCGCTTTCATCATTACGTGGATTCGCACAAAGCTCCTTGAATTCTGCTATTGTGTTTTCTGCAGGAATTAATCGGCGTTTATACAGTTATATTGAAAAATTTGAAGATTTTTATGCGAATGCCGTTGGCGACATTAAAAAACGTATTATTTTAAAAGTAAGCGATTACCGCTCCTCGTTAACACAAGGAAAATTTTTAGCCAAAAAAGGTTTATGGGTATCAGAATATCGCGTGGAATCCGGATTAAATTGTGGTGGACATGCTTTTGCGACAGATGGATTTTTAATGGGACCAATTTTAGAAGAGTTCAAAACTAAAAAAGAAGAACTTATTCAATCCGTTCAGGCTGCATTTCAAAAAGCAGTTCAGGCCTTAAATAAAAATTGTCCTGAGAGTGTTTTACCCGTACGTCTAACAGCGCAAGGTGGTATTGGAACCACTAAAGAAGACCAATTTTTATTATCCCATTATCAATTCGACGGCACTGGATGGGCAACCCCATTTCTTCTTGTACCAGAAGCAAGCAATGTCGATCAAAAAACTTTGAGTAAACTATCTGATGCCGATGAATCTGATCTATATTTAAGTAACTCTTCTCCTTTGGGTGTTCCTTTTAATAATTTAAAAAACTCGCTGAGTGATCAGGAGCGTTTGGAACGTATAAAAAAAAATCGTCCTGGAAGTCCTTGTCCAAAAGGACATCTTGTATCTACTACAGAATTTACAAAACAGCTTATCTGTACGGCTTCGCGTCAATATCAAAAATTAAAAATTGAACAACTTAATGAATTAAATTTAAATGAACAAACCTATCAAGAACATTTGCAGCAAATAACAGACAAGGCATGTATTTGTCATGATCTAGCCGCCTCCCCTCTTATCGAACATAATTTAGGGCGTACAGGTGAAAAACTAGTTACAGCTATTTGTCCTGGACCAAACCTTGCCTATTTTTCAAAAATTGCCACGCTCAAAGAAATGGTTGATCATATTTATGGCCGTCTAAATCTCCTTAATAAAACACCCCGACCGCATATGTTTATTAAAGAATTAACAATGTATGTGGAATATTTAACACATAAAGTAAAAAAAGAAGCGCTTGAACCGACGGAAAAACAAATTAAATACTTCAGTACGTTTATGACAAATTTGTTTGAGGGGATTGAATATTATAAAGATTTGTTTGCTAAAAATATGAAACAAGAATCAGAAGAATGCCGTCAAAAGGCATTAGAAGAATTAAAAAAATTTAAGACTAAATTAGAAGAATTTTCTAACCTTCATGAAAAAACCTTTTCTCTTATTGCAAAAATATTTTCCTAAATAAAAATTAACTATTAATCAACTCTTTATATTCCTTAGCCTTTTCTTGCATTCCTTTCTCTAACGCCTTTTGCTCATCAAGTCCTTTTTTCTTTGCATAATCTCGAACATCTTGTGTAATTTTCATTGAACAAAAATTAGGGCCGCACATTGAACAAAAATGAGCTGTTTTAGCACCTTGAGCTGGTAAAGTTTCATCATGAAAAGCGCGCGCAGTTTCAGGATCAAGGCTGAGGTTAAATTGATCTTCCCAACGAAACTCAAACCTGGCTTTGGATATCGCATCATCCCATTGTTTAGCTTGAGGGTGGCCTTTGGCAAGATCAGCGGCATGTGCTGCGATTTTGTAGGCAATAATACCATCTTTAACATCTTTTTTATCAGGAAGTCCTAAATGTTCTTTTGGTGTGACATAACATAACATGGCTGTTCCATACCATCCAATCATAGCCGCGCCGATAGCTGAGGTAATGTGATCATAACCTGGCGCAATATCTGTCGTTAATGGGCCTAGTGTATAAAAAGGTGCCTCATTACAAACCTCTAATTGTTTATCCATATTTTCTTTGATCAAATGTATGGGAACATGTCCCGGCCCTTCAATAATCGTTTGAATATCATGTTTCCATGCAAGTTTAGTTAATTCACCTAAAGTTTCTAATTCACCAAACTGGGCTGCATCATTGGCATCAGCAATACTTCCTGGACGTAAGCCGTCCCCAAGAGAAAAAGCGACATCATATTGTTTCATAATGTCACAAATATCTTCAAAATGTGTATAGAGAAAGTTTTCTTTATGATGCACCAAACACCATTTTGCTAAAATAGAACCACCACGTGAAACAATACCTGTCATACGTTTGGCGGTCATAGGAATATAACGTAATAATACACCCGCATGAATCGTAAAATAATCGACACCTTGCTCGGCCTGTTCAATTAACGTATCCCGATAAAGTTCCCACGTTAACTCTTCTGCTTTGCCATCAACTTTTTCTAAAGCTTGATAAATGGGAACTGTTCCAATCGGCACGGGAGAATTTCGTAAAATCCATTCACGTGTTTCATGAATATTTTTACCCGTAGAAAGATCCATAACCGTATCTCCCCCCCAACGAATCGCCCATACCATTTTATCCACTTCTTCAGAAATACTTGAGGAAAGTGCTGAATTTCCAATATTGGCATTAATTTTTGTCAAAAAATTTCGTCCAATAATCATCGGCTCAGACTCGGGGTGATTAATATTAGACGGAATAATTGCGCGTCCACGAGCGACTTCATCACGCACAAATTCAGACTTTAATCCTTCACGAATAGCAATAAATTCCATCTCCGGTGTAATCATACCTTTTTTAGCATAATGCATTTGAGACACATTTTGCCCTGCTTTCGCACGTAAAGGTTTACTTTTTTGTGGAAAACGAATCTCATCAAGAGAAGAATTCTCTTCACGTTGACGTTGATAAGAAGATGTTGATTCGGATAACTCTTCGACATCCCTTCTTTCCATAATCCAAGACTTACGCAATTTTGAAAGTCCCTGACGAATGTCAATTTGATTAGAAGGATCTGTGTATGGCCCGGATGTATCATAAAGAACAACTGGTTCATTAGAAATTTCTTCATTATTAGTATCAATCGTAGAAGATAAATTAATCTTACGTGCCGGCACAGAAATATTGGGATGCAACTGCCCTTTATAAAAAATTTTTTCTGAAGCAGGAAGAGGTTTATAACTAATATTAAAATTGTCCATAATATATCCTTTATGTTTTAACTAAATGATGACCCACACCCACAACTGCTTTGAGCGTTAGGATTCTTATATTGAAACCCACTTTGTTTAAGCGTATCTTGATAGTCAATTTCAAGCCCTTTAATGAAGGGAATACTTTCTTGATTAATAAGAATTTTTAAACCATTTTTTTCAATTATCGTATCGTTTTCATAAGGTTCTTTTTGAAAACGCATATCATAGGAAAGCCCTGCACAGCCTCCGGTAATGACGCCTACACGCAAATAATGCGCTACCTTCCCTTCTTTAGCCTTCATTGAATTAACTTTTTCAATAGCTGTATCTGTTAAGTGAATAACAGGAACATCTTTTATGTTATCTTTCGTCATAATATTTTCTCCTAAAATACATTTCAAATTACCCTTAGAAGATAAAGCGCTTATTCATAAAGTCAAGCCTATTTTCATCAAGACTTAGACAAAGCCAAACTGGCCTTTTCTCTTCCATAAGATGTGAGGATAAGTGTATTCTCTTCTTTATAGAGAATATCATCATGAATGCACTGTGCGATTACTTCGGAGGTATATTCATTAGACCACAGCATATGTTCATGCATATGGCTTGTAATTAACTCTGTTGCATCTGCCCCGTCGGCTTCAGCCTGCAAAAGATGTACGGCTAACGTAGAGATTGCAAAATCCCACTTGGTCCATTTGCGTACAATAATTTTAGCGAGCAAACCTCTTTCTGGTGCAAAAATTAATATGACGATAAAAATGATTCCGCTCATAACCGCCATGGAACCGGAAATGCTGGCATCAAGTTTATAGGCTAAAAAATATCCGCCAATCGCCGATAACGCGCCTAAACCACAGCTTATAAAAATCATGTGAGATAGTCGGTTGGTTAATAAATAGGCCGCGGCTGGCGGCGTGATCATCAAGGCCACAACCAATATTGATCCGACTGATTCAAACGCTCCTACTGTGGTGATGCTGACGATCGTCATTAAAAAGTAATGAATCAGTCCCGGAAAAAAACCCAGGGAGGCGGCTAAACCGGAATCAAATGTGGATACTTTTAATTCTTTATAAAAGAAAAAAACAAAGAGGACATTTAATAAAAGAATCCCTCCCATAACCCAACTCGATTGCGGACCTAAGTCCATCCCATTAACAATAAGACGATTAAATGGGGTGAAAGCAATTTCTCCAAACAAAACACATTCGCTGTCTAAATGAACATCACGTGCAAAAATGTTTAATAAAATAACGCCGATGGAAAATAATAAGGGAAAAACTAATCCAATAGCTGCGTCTTTTTTTAACTTTCGTGTTTTGATGATGATTTCTGTTAGGGTAACCGTTAACACTCCTGTTAAGGTTGCTCCAAAAATAAGAAGAGGCGATGTGAGATTTTTTGTAAATAAAAAAGCAACCACAATACCCAAAAGAATGGCATGACTAATGGCATCACTCATTAAAGCCACACGACGTAATACAAGAAATACACCTGGAATCGCACAGGTTACGGAAATTAAAACGGCTAGAATAATGATATCAATTTGATGGGTGGACATTTAAATCACTTTCAAATTTTTCTTTGGATTGACGTGCTTCTTCTAAACCTTGAGGCGTCAGAGCCCAGCGTTTATCAGGGTATTGCTTGGCTAAACCTTTTTTAGAAAGCTGCATCATTGTTTTATGAATAGCCCCTCGGCCAATCGCGGTTAACGCCGCAATATCATGGGGATGAAATGGATCGGTTTGTATTTCTGAAAATAAAAGTAGATTTTTAAGCATCGCGCTCATTTGAATATGTTTACGATGACGATACATTCGAATCCAATCCCACGCAATGCCTCGATTCGGCGCAAAAAATAATGAAATAAAAACAAAAGCACTTACATAAACGACGATAATAGGCCCTGTCGGTAAGTGTGCTTTGAGACTGCTTGTTATGGCTCCGGCCACACCGGAAAAAGCTCCAAACGATGCCGCTAAAAGAACCATGATGCTTAAACGGTCTGTCCATTGACGTGCGGCGGCGGCTGGTGCGACAAGCATGGCGCTCATTAAAACGACACCGACGGTTTGTAAACCTATAACAATGGCTGCAACAATCAAGGTTGTTAATAAAACATCTAATCCCTGCACATTCAAACCCAGGCTTTTGGCATAGTCTTGATCAAAAACAACAAGCTTAAATTCTTTCCAAAATAACATCAGCGTTATAAGAATAATAAGGCTTAAGGAAATCATGATTGTAATATCATCTTTCAATAATGTTGCGGCATTACCGAATAAAAATTTATCTAATCCGGCCTTTGTTGCTGTGGGAAGACGCTGAATGATTGTCAGAAGAACAAGTCCAATGCCAAAGAAAAAGGATAAAACAATTCCTAACGCTGTATCCTTTTTAATACGCGTATGATGTGTGATGAGGATAACAAATAAAGCGCCTAACCATCCGGATAACCCTGCTCCAATTAATAGAAAAATGGGATTTTTGGTTTGTGTTAATAAAAATACAATCCCAATCCCTGGTAATGTCGCATGGGCAATGGCATCTCCCATTAAACTTTGTTGGCGCAGCACAGCAAATACGCCTAAGCTTCCAGCGGTTATGCCAAGGATCAGTGCGCCAAAGGAAACAATTTGTAATGTGTGATCTGAAAGGAGTTCTATTAAAAAAGACATTAATCTTTACCTTTTTCCATACCACTTAAAAATGATGCCCGTCCTCCATAAGCGCGTTTAAGATTTACAGGTGTAAGAACATCTTCGACCTTTCCTAACGCGACACGCCGAACATTAAGAAGCATAACCCATTCAAAATATTCTTTTAATGTCTGCAAATCATGATGAACACAAATAACTGTTTTTCCTTGTTGTTTCAATTCTCGCAGTAAAGCAATAATACTACGTTCTGTTGCGGCATCAACACCGGCAAAAGGTTCATCCATAATATAAATGGGCGCATCTTGAATAAATGCGCGCGCGATAAAAATACGCTGCTGCTGCCCTCCGGATAATTGACTGATTTGCCGATTAGCAAAATCGATCATCCCGACCTTATCTAAACATTCTTGCGCTAATATTTTATCTTTTTTTGTAGGTCGTTTAAACCACCCTAATTTTCCATAACGTCCCATCATAACCACATCTAAAACACTTGTTGGAAAATCCCAATCCACAGAACCTCGTTGCGGAACATAACCAATAAACTGTGATTTTGCTTTATATGTTTTTCCAAAAACATGAATACGCCCTGCCGCAGGTTTTATTAAACCAAGAATAGATTTCACCAACGTAGATTTACCCGCCCCATTAGGTCCCACAATAGCTAATAAGACCCCTTTAGGGGCTTGAAAATCTATATCCCATAAAACAGGTTTTTCATGATAGGCCACCGTAAGATCATTAATATCAATAGCGGAAATCGATTGAGCAGGTTCTTTAATCATAAAATTACCTTTCTTTAAGTGACTCTACAATGGTATCAATATTATGGGTAAGCATGCCGACATAGGTCCCTTCAATGGTTCCCTCTGTTCCCATCGCATCTGAAAATAATTCCCCTCCAATTTCAACGTCCCAACCCCGTGATTGTACCGCTTCTTGAACGGCTTTAATATTGCGTTCCGGAACAGAGGATTCTACAAATAACGCACGTATTTTTCGTTCCGTAATAAAGTCTGCCAACTTACGCACATCCGCTGTCCCTGCTTCTGCCTCCGTACTTAGACCTTGAAGCCCAATAACCTCAAAATCATAAGCCTTTCCAAAATAGCGAAAAGCATCATGAGCCGTGACAAGAACGCGATCATCTTTGGAAAGTTCTTGGCTGCGTTGATGCAGATAAGTATTTAATTTTTTTAATTTCTCTAAATATAACGTTGCATTGCTGATGTAAAAATCTTTATTGGCAGGATCAAAATGACTAAGGGTTTTTTCAATTTGCGCGACAGACAGACTCCACAATGTAATATCAAACCATACATGCGGATCATAATGACCGGCATAATTAATGCTGTCTAATAATTGATCCTTTGGAATAAAATTACTGATGCCTACTGTTTTTTTATTTCGTCCCATTTTCTCAAATAGAATTTCCATTTTAGATTCAAGAAATAATCCATTGTAAAAAATAATATCTGCTTGCGCTAATTTGCGCACATCACTTTCACTGGCTTTATAAAGATGAGGATCAACCCCTGCTCCCATAAGTCCCTGAACAATAGCTTTATCTCCAGCAATACTTTTAACAGCATCCGTAATTTGCCCAATCGTTGTGACAATTTTTATGGGCTGCTTTGCATGCGCTAAATTTATATTCATGCTTGTGGCAAGAATAATTAAAATATACAAAAAAACTTTTTTCACTTTTTTCTCCTATTTACAATTTTTACATAATCCATAAAAATGCATTTCATGGCCTAAAATTTCAAACCCTTTATTTTCTAAAAATGTATTATAAATACGGTCTTCATGCATTTCAGGAAACTCAATAACCCCTGAGCAACGCAGACAGCGTGCGTGATGATGCGGTTCTTCATCATACAAATGTTCATAATGATTATGTTTTTCTCCATAAGCCGTTTCTCTAATAACGCAGGCTTCCAAAAGCTCTCTTAATGTACGATAGATCGTAGCTCGTGAAACCTGACGTTTATTGTTTTTACATTGTTTAATAAACTCCTCAATTGAAAAATGTCCATGCGCTTGCATGATTTCATCAAAAACAACTTGACGTCCGTGAGTGAACTTAATTTTTCGTTTATCCAAATATTCCTGAAAACGCAATTTTTCTTTTAAAATTTTTTGTTTCATATGAGACACTGTATCATCTAATTTTTAAAAAACAAGAGGTTTTTAATAAACTCCTTATTTCTCTACTTTACTAATATATTATGTCCGCCATTTAATGGAACACCCCATCGTTGGATGTTGTTTTTTTGTGATGGGCAAAGCAGCCGCATGGTTGTTTAACGCTTCTTTTAATTCTTCATGATTAACCTTACTCTCATCTTTCCAATTATCATCAATCCGTCCATGATAAATCAGTTCGTGCTCTTTGTTAAATAAAAAAATATCCGGTGTACATTGCGCCTTAAATGCCTTGGCCGTTTCTTGTGTTTCATCAACTAAATACGGAAAGTCCATGTTTAGCTCTTTGATCTTTTTAATCATACCTTCCGGAGCATCTTCTGGAAAATCCGGATGAATATTCGAATTAATCGCTACTGTATTAACGTGCAAACCCTTTGCATATTTTGCCAATCGAATAAATCGCTCCCAAACCGCAATCGCGTAAGGGCAATGATTACATGTGAAAGCAATCATCAAACCACTATCGCCATAAAGATCACTTCCCTTGTATTCTTTATCAAAAGGATCCTTTAAATTAAACTCAGGCATTTTTGTGCCAAGAGGGATAAAAATAGATTCTAAAAGGGACATAAATTTTCTCCTTTAATATTTTCATGTATCATAAGTATACCTTACCTCAATATTTTAAATTTGTCCTGCTAATTTTTCCTCGATCCCCCGAACTTCTTCTACAATTTCATCAGGAATCATTTTTAAAACAGCCATATCTTTTTTAAACGATTCAATCGCATTAATCAACTTTTTGATGGCTGCCTCATTACGATTCTCCCGTTCCTCTTCTGGATCAATAGGCTTACGTTCCTTCATAATAGAAGCTAAATCTTTCCGAACGGCGCCTGCTTCAATACCGCGTTCAAACACATCTCCTCTTAATTTTTGATAATCCTCAACATTTAATTCTTTTTTCCTTTTAGCCATTCTTAAAACATCAATCGCATCATAGTTTGGAACCTTTAAAGTCTCCCTATTTTCAACAAAGCCCTCCTTCAAATATTCAGGTTCATCCTGCTCAACAAACAAATATGTTTTAAGTAATTTTGTACATAAACTTTTTTTAATCCCTAATTCTTTTTCAGTATAATCCTCAAACTTCTCAAAATTCCAAGAATAATACAATTTATCCTGCCAAATCGCATAAAGATGCCGTCCTAAATGAAGCCAAGATGTTTTAAAATTTTTTGCATATTCAAGCACTTCTTCACGGAGTGTATTATTAATATCTTCGAGTTTAATAGAATCTTGTTCTTTTTTACTAATGGATAAATCAACAACGGACATATTTTTCCCCTTCCTAACTATTTTTATAATAATGAGTGGTTAGTATAAGAGAAGAAAATGGAAAGTAAATTTTGTTTTATGTTTTTTATTTGGTTGTAAAAAAAAATAAACAGATAATTCACAAAATTTATATTCTTCAACTATAATCGTACTCATGCTAAAACAAATTTTTAATATTAAATCTGTTATCTTCGACATGGATGGCGTTATTACGAATACAATGCCGGATCATTATCAGGCTTGGAAAGAAATATTTAAGAAAGAAGGCCTACGGATAACTCATCATGATGTGTACAGCCGTGAAGGTCAACCAGGAACGGCTTTTGTTTATGAAGTTTATGAACAATATAAACTTTCTATCACAAATCCTAAAGTTGAAGCCATTTTAAAAGCAAAAGAAGTCCTATTTAAAAAAATTGTTAAAACACGTTTTATTCAAGGCAGTCGGACATTTTTAAAAGATTTGCATAAATCTGGTTTCAAACTCGCCCTTGTGACGGGAACAGCGCGTCATGAATTGCATCAAATTTTACCTGACTCGATTTATAATCTTTTTGATATCATTGTAACCGGAAATGATGTCAAACATGGCAAGCCACACCCTGAACCATATCAAAAAGCATTACGAAAATTAAAAATCACAGCTGTAGATGCTTTTGTTATTGAAAATGCCCCATTTGGTATTAAAGCTGCCAAAGCCGCAGGCATTAAATGTTTAGCCTTAGAAACCTCTCTTCCCTCAAAATATTTACAAGAAGCTGATGGAATTTTTAAATCGATTAAAGAACTACGTGAAAAAATAAATTTCAAAGGAGCTTAAAATGGATTTACCAAAAAACCTAATTCTAAAACAAATGGAACTTGGACCCATGGGGAATTTTATTTATTTTCTTGGAGATGAGCAAACTAAGGAAATTTCTGTTATTGATCCTGGTTGGGAAGCAAATTTTCTATCAGAAGAAGCCAAAAGATTAGGGTATACGATTAAGGCTATCTTTTTAACACACGGGCATTATGATCACGTCAATGCGCTGGAAGCTTTGTTAGCATTACATGATGTTCCCGTCTACATTTCTAAATATGAACCAGACATCTACACCCCTAAAGTAAAAAATGTAATTAAAGTTGAAAATAATGAAAAATTAAAAATAGGAAATATTGAATTTACTTGTATTCACACACCTGGACACACTCCGGGCGGGCAGTGTTTTCAACATAAAAATATTCTTTTAACTGGGGATATGCTTTTTATTGATGGCTGTGGCCGTTGTGATCTGCCCGGCGGTGATGCCGCGGTTATGCACGACACATTATACAATTTTTTTATAAACCTTCCTGATGACACGGTATTATACACAGGACATAATTATGGATCGGTTCCTTATACTACCATTGCCGAACAAAAAAAGACTAACCCTTTTCTTAACTGTCCTAATAAAGAAGAATTTTTATTAAATCGCATGTGATGAGAAAATTTTTATCAACCCATCCTTATATTTTAACCTTTGGCGCATTTCAAATTTTCTTTTCAGCACCAGGACAGACATTTTTGATTTCGCTTTTTGTTGTTCCTATTTTTCAAGAACTAGGTGTTTCCCAAAGTGCCTTTGCCGGAATCTATTCTGCGGCCACATTATCTGCCGCCCTTTTTTTGAGTCCTATCGGACGTTTGATCGACAAATATCATGTCCAAAGCGTTATCAAAATCGCTACTGTTTGTATGGCCATAGGATGTTTTATTTTAGCCAGCACCACCAATTTAATAGTTTTATTCATCGGATTTTTTATTTTACGCCTTATTGGGCAAGGCATATTTGGATTAACCTCAAGTACATTAATGATTAAAAAATTTGAAAAGAATCGCGGTAAATCCATGGGGATTATTACCCTCGGCTTTCCTATTTCTGAAGCCATCTATCCATCTATTGCCCTTTTGCTTATTTCTATTATTGGCTGGCGCCTGACCTATGTCCTCTTTGGTATGTCGAATGTTTTACTTATGTTGCCTTTACAACTTTATCTACTTAAAAAATCCAATATTAAATATGGAGAATTTTTTCCAGGAGAAATTGATATTAACCCGCAACACTTGCGTGGAAATCCAGAAGAACGAAAGATTCGACCCCATAAAAATTGTACACTTGCCGAAGTGATTAAAGACCGAAAATTCTATTTTCTTCTTGCCGCCTCTTGCCTCCCGCCTATGGTCGTGACCGGACTATTTTTTCATCAAGGAAGTCTTTTCGAATCCAATCAATGGCCGATCAGCTTAGCGGCCACTGGCATCTTTACCTATGCCCTTTTCAAAGCCTGCGGTTCGGTATATATGGGTGTGATTGTTGATCGATATGGCCCACTCGCGCCTTTTGTTGCTTTAATTATGCTTTTAGGAATGGGAACTTTTCTTGCCAGCCTTGGTGGGAGTACGGTGGTTATTTTTATTTATTTTGCCCTTATTGGAGCTGCCTTAGGTTTCAGCAGTCCTGT
>UOGJ01000129.1_pt1 | contig 46239 bp, 45 predicted proteins | sample 1989031 | NCBI WGS metagenome assembly UOGJ01 (sample SAMEA4712195, study PRJEB27164) | hydrothermal vent metagenome | biome: marine basaltic hydrothermal vent biome; feature: marine hydrothermal vent; material: mineral | place: Pacific Ocean | collected 2011-06-14/2011-07-23 | depth 1719 m | reverse complement strand
CAATCCATTAGCATCACAAAGATAATCACGGTTATAATCTGCTGTATTATATGTAAAATCTAAATCCCCTTCTTGTGCGTCTATCACTACAACCGATGTTATTATCCCTGCATTAGCATTATTATTACTTGTATTCACGCTAACAATAATTTCTAGCTTTAAATCTCCATCCACAAAACCTCCGTCCACATCCACACGCAAATTCTTATTCGGAGGCGTATTTTTTTCCTCCTTGCCTTGTTTTGTCCAAGCCATTCCTTCTACCGCATTCCCCACCACATCCAGCTGTGTCCTAGGATTTGGAAGACTCATATTTTTCTTATTTAAAACCGTGACAGCTCTTGAAAAAAACGATGTTCCTCCTTGTTTATAAGCCTCATTGTATGCCCGAACCTCAAACCACTGCCAAGAAAATTCTGAATAGGCGGTACCGCTGCCTCCTACATCATCTTCTAACGGGGCCAAAGCACGATCTAAATTAAATCGTTCCGTTCTAGTGTTTCCATAAGAAAAAGGACATTCCACAGAATGCGTAATGTCATCACACCACTTTGGGTTTCCAATAACATTATATATCTTTGTCTTCAACCGAACACATCCTACATCGACGGGTGTACAATCCGCAGGAGGAGCTGTACAAGAAGCCAGTTGCCCGTCTACTTGACAACCTGCTGGATACCTTAAAGCACACTGTGGGTCCCAACCTGGGTGAGAAGCGTTTAATGCTACTGTTTTAAATTTTGCTGTTAAAAAAGGAAAATATTTCCCATTAACAAAAACATCAAACATAGGTAAATTCCAATGTTCATATGGCCCTACAGGCTGAAACAATTGATTAGTATGCGTCCCGCTCCCAGTAAGCATAAAGGGAATTCTATCTACTGCCGCATGTTTTCCAGAGCTAACTGTGAGCCTATCTTCAATAAACAAAACACTTGCACTATTATGAGAGGTTCCTTCTTTAGCTCCTACGCCTGGTGTCATCACCCCACCCATCATTCCATAAGAATACCGAAAAGACATGCTCATAGCCCAACGCATCGCCTTTAAACTTTGATTTTGCTGATAACTAGAACTCAAGGACTGCCGTACAATTAATCCCACCACAAACAACAAAATGGCCCCAAAAACTGCCAATTCCATAGCCGCCTGAGCCTTATGATTTAAATATTTTTTTCCCTTAAAAAAAACCAAAAATCCCCCTCTTTACAAAAAACTTTAATACGCCCCAACTTTTATCGTCCCTGTTTTACGATCAACCGACGTCGCCGTATCAATCCTCTCTGTTCGCATTTTTGTAGGATCACTTAAATCCGGCACTGCGATAACCGTCGTTGTTGAATTAATCACTAACATATAGTTAAGGCTACTGTCTGCTGTCCTGGGATCATATTGATCTCCTAAATTATCTGCTGCAGATTTCCACCGCCCCTGTATTCCTCGTTTTAAGTATGCACTTATTGCCAAAAAGGCTCCCATAATAATAACCAACAAAATAGCATATTCTAACACTGTTTGCCCTTTTTGTTTTCTTCTCAACATATCTTTGCGCCCCTTTTTTAATACCAAACTATGGCTTAGAATTCCTTGTTCTTCCCTGATCAATAATTGCAACACTATCCGTATACACCCTGTCATCAAAAATATACTCTATATTACCGGTAACATCAACTATTCCTTTATATGTCCTTGCGCTTCTATTCGTTATCGAACTCTGTAAAAACCCACCTTCTTCAAGGTTGTATTTCTGATCCGAATCTTTTTGCACACCGGTCTGATCTGCCACAACTTTTATCATCCCTTGCGTTCCTCGTTTGAGCAATGGAGTCATTGCCAATGCAACCACAACAACAACCCCCAACACAACCGTATACTCCATAAGTGTCTGCGCTTTTTTTTGACGCAACATATTCTCTCCCTCGCTTAATCCGCTTCTTGTGGAGGCTTTGTTTTACTTATTGTATTAACACCTTTTATAGTATCATCCAATGTCTTTTCAAAAACCCCGGAAGACCCCCCACCTAAAAGCCTTATGACCGGATTACTCTCACGATCAATATTAGACTCTGTTTGTGCATAATAGGGTTCATACCCATAATATAAATTGAATGGGCTGGAATAGTTTCCTCTGATCCGATCTTTAACCTCATCAACAACATAAATACGAGCATCACGCATCCGCGCTTGAATTGCTCGCTTAAAATATACCGTCATCGCCATGATCATTCCAAAGACCAAAAGTAACACCAAAACATATTCCCCGACGGCCGCCTGCCCTTTATTATTTTTTAAAAAAATTTTCATAAAATAAAATAAATATAGTTTAAATTACTATATATAAATATACTATAAGTATATCTCATTATACCCGTAAAAAACAATTTTTTTTCATAAAAAAACGGCTTACTCGTATACCCTACGAATAAGCCGTTTTTACTCTATACACTAACAAGAGTATATTATTATCCTTTACCCCAGAATTCTGAATTCACGTTGATAATATCAACATTAGTCTTATCTGTTGTAATTTCATTTGATCTTAAAACAGACGATGTTTCCCCTCCCGAAAATGTATCGTGTGTTTGGCTTACTGTTTTCATTGTTACTGTAACATTGGTATTCCCTGGTGAAAACTGATCGCCAATGTCATCTGTGGCACTTTTCAATCGTCCTTGAATACCACGTTTAATATACACCTGAATGGCCATAAGCGCCCCGATAATGATGATAATCAAAATCGCATACTCCAAGGTGCTTTGTCCTTTTTTTCGTCGTTTATTTAAATACTTAAACATGAATTTTCCTCCTTGAATATAAAGCCTGTTTTACAAAAAAAGATTCTCCTTTGTATTCAGGCATGCAATTATGTCCTTTACATCCCTGTTATTAAACCAACCGCGGTGTCATAAGTAGATAGCTGAGAACCTCCCTCGGCTCGTGTTCTGTTAGAATCTACAACCTTAGAAGCCATGCCTGCACCCAACAACGTTGTTTCCTCATCTGCTCGATCAATATTATAATCTGTCGAAAGATAATATGGCTCATATTGATTTGTTGAGCCCATATCAGATGTTTCCGTTGCTAAATACTGCCCTGCATCACGCACACGGGCTTGCAATGCACGTTGAGCATAGGTCTGCATCGCAATAATACCCGCAACAACAAGCGAAATTAAAATCGCATATTCCGCTGTATTTTGCGCTTTTTTATTTTTAATAAGTCTTTTAAACATATCTTCTTCCTCCTAAAATATTAACTTTGTAAATAATACTTATTGATTAGGATACGATCCTGATAATCTTCCAGAAAAATTAGTCATCTGATTCGCTGCAGAACTAAGTGCTGCATTAAAAGATGTGCTAAATATCCCTGGCACAAACACAAGAATCGCTGCTAAAACTCCTGCTACTAAAATAATATACTCTACTGTACTTTGTCCCTTTTTCTTTCTCTTTAAGGGAATCGTTTTCTGTCTTTTAAGCATTCTTTTCCTCCTTAACAAGGAACCCTATAAAGGTTTTCCTAATAGGTTCATTTCATTATTCATTGCTGAATTCTTCCTGAATCATCTGTTGGGTAGCCTGAACTGACCGAAACACGTAGGTGCTCATTGCAACAATAGCTGTTGAAATAACTGCTGCGACCATGGCATACTCTAATAACATTTGGCCTTTTTTTGTGCGTATTTTTACTCCGAAACGCCTCATCGCAGCCTCCTTAACGTGTCCAACCGATACTCATGCTCTTAAACCCCATTTCCTTTAATGGGACAAGAATTCTTAAGAGCTTTATAGCTACAAATGTTTTCACATTCATAACCCTGATATTTTACCAAAAATACTAGTAACCTATCAGAAGAACACCTTTTTCGGTGTATAAAACATTAGATAACGAAAGTATAACATATCATAACACCTTGTCAAGGAGTTTGACTTTTAAATGTTTTAAAATTAGAGGAAAAATAATGTTGACATCTAATCTGAAAAATATTGTAAAACATTTTAAAAGAATCTTTGAACACATTCACCTTAGACCCTGATTCATGCTGCCATGATACCGCAGATTCCTTGACCTTTAACCCCATTTTAAACGCCAAATACAATACTTCCATATCAAAACCAAACCCATTAATCGTTACTTTTGAAAAAAGAGGCTTAACTACTGCTTTTCGAAACATCTTAAACCCACATTGAGAGTCTTGGATATCTTTAAATAAAAAAAAAGTAACAAAAAAATTAAATATGGCCCCTATCAGCTTTCTGTGAAACCGGGCTTTCACTACACTTTCTATAGATTTAAGTTTTCTAGACCCGATAACAATATCATATCCTTTATCTAAATAAGGAAGTTTTTTTTCGATTTCATCCACAGGTGTAGACCCATCCGCATCCATAAACAAAACAACCTGCCCTTTAGCTGCCAACACTCCTGTCTTAACAGCATATCCTTTTCCATGATTAACAGGTAATTTAATAACTTTGAGACACTCAAAACCTTTTTCGAAACTCTGGGCAATTTCACGGGTTTTATCTGTGCTCCCATCATCCACCACAATAATTTCATACTGTTTTATACTTTTTTGACAGTAATCACGTACTTTCGCTAAAAAAATGGGAAGTCGTTTTTCTTCATCTTTTGCTGGAATAATCACAGAGATATCTGTTGAAAAATTATGCAATGCTGTCACAGTCAAGACCTTGTCGACTACCTGTTATAACTCTATAATATATAAAAATAATAAGCCATATCGAAATCGGAAAAAAATGAAGAAAAATCCTTGAAAGGGTAAACCTTGATAAAATATGACTCGCATCATGAACAATGAGTGAGGTAGAAAATGGAACACCAAAAAATAACACTAAAGCACCTAACAAAAATTGAAGTCGAAAACAATTCTTTATTACTCTTATATGAAGCAAAATAGCAAAACACAATAAAAACCAAATAATGCTCCAATTTGATGTCCAAAACAAATCTTCTAAAAACCTCTGTAAAATCCAACCTACTCTATCTAAAAAAATTCCGCTAAAATTCATATGCGTTTTTTCTGTCATTAAAATACCAGACAGACTTTTATACATGTAAAAAAATAAAAAAATCACAAGCCCTGGAAGTGTAAATTTTATGAAGGCCAAAATAGACACCTTCAGAGGCTTTTTTTGCTTAAAAAGACATGTTATTAATAACAGACTATGAATCAAAAAATAGGGCAAACCTTCTAATTTTGTAAATATTCCAAAACCTGATAACAGGCCTCCCAAAATTAACCATGCATTATCTTGTGAATCATGCCATAACATTAAAGATATAAGGACGCTGCAATTATAATAAAGTAAAAATAAATCCCGATAGGAGCTTGTCGCATGAGTGGTAATCAGACTTGCTGATAAAAAGAACAAAAGGCCTAAGCTGGCCCAAAAACTATTAGTATAGTACTTAAGAAAATAATGCTGTATCGCGGCAAAAGAAAGAAAAACTAGTGGGAATATTATTTTTATGTATTCATCATGCCACTGCCCCAAGTTTAAATTTAACCATAATATTGAAAAAGGAATTTGAAGTGGAAAAGGGGCGTGTGGCACATACTTTAAATTTTCCAAAGATCCCTCATAAAAAAAAACTTTTGCATTAAAAACAGATGTTGCCATAGAATCCCAACCCCAAATAGGCCAATACCATGCTTTCCAAAAGAGCATAGCCACATATAAACTAAAACAAAGAACTACAGCACCTTTAAATATAGCGCCTACACCCGTTTCGGTGGTTGACGCGTCTAAAAGGTTTTCCTCAGGCATAAAAGAGTTTTTTTTCAATCCAAAATAATACTTTCCATAAAAAACTAAACCAACAATCAATAAAGCCTTCAAAATCGTATGCACTTCAAAACGTCCACCTAAAGCCCCGATAAAAAGAATTATTTGAGCCAAAATGCCCTGTCCTAACCCATATGAAAACCCCAAAAAAACTGACCGTTTTAATTTTGTGCATGTAAAAATGTTTTTCAAAAGCGCTGCACCCACCAATGTTGGGATTAATATTGCGAAAAAAAGCTTTAAACTTATTAAAAGCACTTAGTTCCTTCTTTCTTTAACGGCTAATAAAAAATTATCGCCTCTTTCAAAAATAATCTTAAATCCATCGGGAATATACTCAGCGGCATTTTTTTTATAAAAAGCAACATAAGTATCAATAGGTTGATACTGCGGCTTAACGCGTATGTCAATTGGAAAAAGAAAATAAGATAGTTGTCGATGCCTAAACATCCCCTCAGAAGAAGATAAGTCAATGTCTGTTATAAGCTTTGCAGAATGCCTTCCTTTTAAAACACTCTTACATAATCGAGAAAATTCAAACGGCGAACCAAAGATAATTTTTTTTTTCTCTTGGGAGCTTAATAAAGAAACGAGCACATCCTTTCTTAAAAAATCATAAACGTAATAATAACTTTGTATACTAAAATAAATAAAAAAAAGGCTTATTCCAACAAAAAATATTTTTTTAGGCCTTAGAAAATGTTTTTCTGAAAGGATAATAAATAGCGTAGAAAAAATGAAAATAATATAAACATAAAAATTAATGTGCCATCCTTGTACTGCTGGCGCGATACAAGATGTTAAGGAAGGAGTAACATGAAAACCTTGCACAAAAGAAACTATAAAAGAAAAAATAGGTGTATGAAAATATTGAGCCCAAATATAAAAAAAAGAGATAGAAACAATAAAAATAATCCCTAAAACTTTAAACAAAAGCAACTCCTCTATTTACCACAACTGCTCATGCCCCTCTGTAATCCAAGAGCCAATAGTAAAATAAAAATACTATTTTTTGTCTGTACATGGATTTTCCTTAAAGACATTGCCCAACCTTTGTATTATTTTTTCTTTTCCCAAAATAGACATAATTTCAAATAAACCTGGTCCAGAGTCTTTTCCTGTTACAGCTACACGAATAGGTCGAACCATTTCAGAAGGTTTAATACCAAGTTCTTCCATTAAGTTCTTAAATGTTTTCTCCACAACAGCCGCTTCAAATGCTTCTACCCCTGCTAACCGCTCACTCAATAAAACAAATTTTTTTGCTAAGTTTTCAGGCAAGTGCTCTTCCTTCAATGCGATATCTACATCCAGGCTATCTTTAAACATAAAATCTGCTAACTTTAAAAAATCACACAATGTTGACATGCGGGGTTTAAATAAGTTAATAATAGTCTCCAATTGATTTCTATCTTGATCCTCTCTCAATAAACCTTCTTCCCTTAATAATGGAATCAAGGCCTCAGCTAAAACTTTTGCTTCCATTTGTTTAATATATTGTCCGTTTAACCATTTTAATTTTTCAATAGAAAATGCTGCGGCTGTTTTGTTTACCTTCTTAATGGAAAATTTTTTGACTGCTGCCTTGAGCTTAATCATTTCCTGATTATTTCCTGGTGACCAGCCTAAAAGCATTAAATAATTGACTAAAGCGTCCGGTAAAAAACCTGCCTTATGATAATCACTTACGGCCACGGCGCCTGTGCGTTTAGAAAGCCTCCCGCCATCTTCACCCATAATAAGAGGAAGATGTGCAAACTTTGGAACCTTAAACCCAAGAGCCTCATAAATAATAATTTGTTTCGGGGTGTTGGAAATGTGATCCTCACCGCGAATAACATGAGAAATTTCCATCAAAGCATCATCCATCACACAACAAAAGCTATAGGCAGGAGAACCATCCGATTTCATCAATACCTGATCTTTAATAACAGCCGTATCAAAGGTTATTTCGCCTCGAATTAAATCATACCACTTCACCTGCTGTTGTGGCATTTTAAGAATAATCGCCTCGCCATCTTTATATGCTTTTTTTTCATCTAAAAGTTTATGTGCATATTCCTTATAAGTATCGAACCGTTCGCTTTGATAATAAATTTCATCCCAATCAAACCCCAGCCATTGCATACTCTCTAAAATCTCTTTTTCAAACTCCTTACTGGAACGTTGCTGATCTGTATCCTCAATACGTAAAACAAATTTTCCGTTTTGTGAACGGGCATACATCCAATTAAAAAGGGCGGTGCGTGCGCCGCCAATATGCAAATATCCTGTCGGACTAGGGGCAAATCTAACCTTCATGTTAATTTATCTCCTGCTTATTTTTAACCATACGATTAACTATTTCTTGCAAGCGCACCTGATCATCATCATTAATAAAATCAAACTCAATGCCGATATCATAAAATGCAGGTTTTTTTTCTTCATGCCCTTTTCGCTGAACATTCCAAACAACCTTTCCCTGACATTTAATATGATTTTCTAAATCTAATAAATCTAATTCTAAGTCGACTTTTGTGAATCTCTTAACATCCTTTTTTAAAATCACACAAACGCCTCCTACACCCACATTTTCTGTGTGTGTTAAAATAACGTTTTGTTCATCATCCTCTTCTTTCCGAATAATAACAAGGCATGGATAGTTAACTCTTGGAAATTTTCTTCTGTTTAAACTTTCCCAATTGCTCATATGTTTTTATCCTCCAGTTTTTTCTGAACTCTTGTAATCTTTTTTGCTTTTCCGGTTTTTTCATCAACGTCTACAATAACACCACATAGATAAATATCTTTCTCGGCAACAGCAAACTTTACTGGCATACTTGTCAAATACCGTCGAATGATGCGATCTTTTTTTTGACCAATGACAGAATCATATGGCCCTGTCATTCCTAAATCTGTAATATATGCGGTTCCCTCTGGCAAAATTTTTTCATCGGCTGTTTGAATATGTGTGTGTGTTCCTACTATAGCAGAAACTTGTCCGTCTGCAAAGTGTCCTATCGCAACTTTTTCACTCGTTGTTTCTGCATGCATATCAACAATGATAATGGGAGTTTCCTTGCGTATCTCTTTCGCCAAGGCCTCTAATTCTTTAAAAGGACAGCTTACTTGATAACGCATAAATACACGTCCTAAAAGATTAATAACTCCCACCTTGACACCTTTTGCACTTTCTCGAACACACCACCCTTTTCCCGGAGCTCCTTCAGGAAAGTTGGACGGACGGATAACATATTTTGCATCAACTAAATAAGGTTCTATTTCTTTTTGGTCCCAAACATGATCGCCTAACGTCAACACATCACAACCCGTACGAAAAAAATTTTTTGCAATTTTCGGCCCTAGACCAGAACCTCCTGCAGAATTTTCTGCATTGGCAATAACGAAATCAATGTTATGCTCTTTTTTTAAACCATCCAAAAGACCTTCTACCGCATGCCTTCCTGGCTTACCAACAATATCTCCTATACAAAGAATATTCATGATTTATTTCGCATACTCCACAGATCTTGTCTCTCGCAAAATAACCACTTTAATTTGCCCTGGATATTCCATCTCTTCTTCTATTTTTTTACGCACATCTCGTGCCATAACTAAAGATTCATCATCATTGATTTTCTGAGGATCAACCAAAATACGAATCTCTCGCCCCGCTTGTAACGCGTAAGATTTATTAACCCCTTTAAAAGAAGTGGCTATACGTTCTAAATTATCCAAACGCTTAACATATGTTTCTACGGTCTCTGCTCTTGCTCCCGGACGCGCCGCACTAATGGCATCAGCGGCACACACAAGCGCGCCATAAACTGTAACACTCTCTACTTCTTCATGATGAGATTCAACGGCATTAGCCACAATCTCACTTTCCCCATATTTTCTCGCTAAAGTTCCTCCCACAATCGCGTGCGTGCCTTCTTCAATGTCTTGTCCCACAACCTTACCAATATCATGTAAAAGACCTGCCCGCATGGCGACCTTAACATCCAAACCCAACTGCGAGGCTATAGACCCAATGATCATCGCCACCTCTTTAGTATGCTGCAATCCATTTTGTCCATAACTTGTACGAAACTTTAATCGTCCAACTAACTTCAACAATTCAATGTGCATTCCATGAATACCTAAATCAAACGCCGCTTTTTCACCTTCTTCTTTGATAATCGTATCCATCTCTTTTTTTGCCTTCTCAACAACCTCCTCAATTCTTCCTGGATGAATCCGCCCATCAGAAATTAAATTCTCTAAAGCAATCCGTGCTGTTTCTCTTTTAAACATATCAAAACCGGAAATCGTGACCGCCTCTGGCGTATCATCAATAATAATATCTACGCCTGCTGCGGCTTCAAGAGCACGAATATTGCGCCCTTCCCGACCAATAATACGTCCTTTCATCTCATCATTAGGCAACATAACAACTGTTACGGTTGAAGAGGCTGTGTGCTCAGAAGCACAACGTTGAATGGATGTTGAAATAATCGTACGTGCTTTTTTATCTGCCGTTTCTTTAATTTCCTCTTCCGTCTTTCGTATACGCAAAGCTTTTTCGCCCAACAAATCTTCATCAACACGTGACAACAATAATTTTTTTGCTTCTTCTTCTGTCATAGAAGAAATTTTTTGTAACCGTTTCTTTTCCTCTATAACCAATTTTGCCAAATCTTCTTTTTGTTCTTTAACAGTTTCTTCACCTTGCTGCAAAGCCATCATTCTTTGCGTATAATCTTTTTCTTTTTGATCTAATAAATCAACACGTTTATCAAGATTTCCTTCTTTTTGCTGTAACCTTTTTTCAATCACAAGGCATTCATCTCGCCGCGCTTTCGTTTCTTTTTCAAAATCTTGACGTAACCCGATTATCAAATCCTTACCTTGCAACTCAATCTCTTTTTTTCGATTAGCAGCTTCTTTTTCAGAATTAGCCAATAAAGCCTTTGCTCTCTCTTCGACTTCACCAAGCTTCTTTCCAGCAAAAAACCATCGCAATAAATAACCTGCAAAAAAAACAACAATTGCTGCCACGGACAAAGTGATACTTTGTGTATATATAGACATTTCTTCCATCATTGGAAACACTCCTGTTTAAAAGTTAATATGTACTGTAAGGCAGGAAAAATTGGTGTCCTTAGAAATTAATTTCTAATTTGTAATTACGCAGGAAACAGATATGTCATGCTCTTCTTGTAAAAGAGTATCTACTACTTGAAAATCAAAGGCCAGACCGATGGTAGGTGTATCTTTTGGGAGTTGTTTTAAAAAACGATCATAATACCCTCCGCCACGCCCCAACCTATTGTTGGTTTTATCAAACGCGACACCAGGAACTACCGCAAGATCAATATCCTCTAAAGACATCTGTGTGCAGCCTTCTTTAGGCTGCTTTATACCAAAAGGACCATCTTCCAAATCATGATCTAAATATTCCACAAACGCTGGAATAAAAAAATTTTTATTCCGAGCAATTTTTGGTAAACCTATTTTTTTTCCTAATACTTTGGCCTGTTTCATCATTTCAAAAGTTTCAACCTCTTCACCAAAAGAAGCATAAAAAAATATCGTTGCCGATTTATAAAATTCCGGCAGTTTAAATAATTTTTCCTGAATTACCTTACTTTTCGCTAACCGCTCTTTCTCCCTCTGTTTCTTTAAAAATATTTTTACTTTTTCCCTAAGTTCTTGTTTTGAAAGATATTGTAACATTTTTCTATCCTGAATACAATAAAAAATCCCCGCGAAATGCCGTCGGGTTTCATATAGGAAGAACCACCCTAGCACAAGTGGGTACTGTCTCAAAACGTCCAAGAACACCTTGAAGATCAGCTTTCCCTATTATAAAGTATAGGTTCTTTATATTGTCACCACTAACGCACACCGCAGGGATTAAAATTTCACCTTCGTACAGCCCCTAAGTCTTCAACTAATGCCTTTTCAATACGTTCATGCACCGCATTGACTTCATCTTCCCGTAAAGTCTTATCTGATGATTGATATTTCAACGAAAAAACCAGCCCCCGAGACCCTTTTTCAATTTTATCACCTAAGTATTGCTCTGTAAACGTCACAGATTTTAAAATTTTATTACCCAAGGAAAAGGCCAAGTCTTGAATTTTCTGAAAAGAAACATCCTCATGGACTGCCAAACTAATATCCCGAACAATAGACGGAAACTCTGAAATAGGAGTAAAACATGTCGTGCTTATAGCTTCTTTATAAACAAATTCCAGATCAATCTGTGCAAAAAAGACATCTTTCTGTTTAATGCTCCAATTGTCTAAAACCTCTTGGGCAACCTTTCCAACAATCCCAACATTTTTATTACCTCGAAAAATACCGGCTGCTTGCCCCTCTTCCATAAACCCTGAAGCCTTACTTTCAAAATGAATATTCCTGATATCCATCCGAACAAAAAAATGCTCAATAATTCCTTTTATATCATAAAACCCTAAAACATCTTTTTTTGCCTTACGCCAATCATCCAACGCAATGCCAGTAAAAACCAAACCCAATGTTTCTTTTTCTTCTTTAGAAGAATATATCTTTCCAACTTCAAAAAATTTCAAATCGTGCAGGCCTCGATTAATATTTGTATGGACAACCGCCAATAAACTTGGCAGTAAAGATGGGCGCATAATTTCCTGCTCTCGTGTTAACGGATTTTTTAAAAAAACACTTTTCAAGTCTACTTGTTTTGTTTTCTCCAACCATTCCCGACTATACATTGAATACGTAATAACCTCACTTACCCCCTCGGCACAAAGAAGCTGTTTCAATTTACTTCGCACCTTTTTTTTAGGATTTGGCTGTATGTTTATAGCCTTAATGGTGGGAAGACTGGACGGTAAATTATCATAACCGATAACGCGAGCAATCTCTTCTATTAAGTCAACTTCTTCCTTAATATCTGTCCTAAAATTGGGAGGAGTAGCTTTTAAAGAACCCTTTCTACCTTGTGTAACAGAAAACTCTAACTTTTTTAAAATATTAATACATTTCCGTATTTCTAAACTGGCCCCTAAATACGCATTAATTTTATCAAGTGTAATTTCTATTGATTGTGCAAATTTAGCCTTTTTTACAACATTATCCGTATAACGAACAATCTTCCCTGAGGCGCTTTGCAAAATAAGGGCAATAGCACGACGAGATCCTTGTTCAACCATATTAAAATCTACACCGCGTTCAAAACGATACGCAGAATCACTTGAAAGCTTTAACTTTCTAACAGCACGACGAATCAAAATAGGGTCAAAATAAGCGCTTTCTAATAAAATATTTTTTGTTTCCGGCCCAACCTCCGTATCCTTCCCTCCCATGATTCCTGCAATAGCGACGGGACGTTTCTCATCTGCAATAATTAAAATCGAAGGATCTAATTCACGCTCTATGCCATCTAACGTCGTAATTTTTTCTCCCTTTTGAGCTTTACGAACAATAATTTTTCCACCTTCTAGTTTGTCATAATCAAATGCATGTAAAGGCTGTCCCAGTTCATGCAAACAAAAATTGGTAATATCAACGACATTATTAATACTTCGTGTCTCCAAAGAGGCTAATCGTTTACGAATCCATTGAGGGGATTCTGCAATATTCACACCTTCAATCAATGTCCCAACATAACGCAAGCAATATTTTTTTTCTTCATTTTTAATATCACATTTTTGTGTTGGAAATTTTATTTTCTTGATCGAAGGAAAATCATAGTTTTTATTTAAAACAGCCCCAATCTCTCGAGCCATACCAACCATATTCAAACAGTCCGCTCTATTCGGTGTAATCTCCAATTCTAAAACTGTATCCCCGCCAACCTCAGAAATCTTTTCAACCTCTAAACCCGCCATAGTCAGCTTATGAACAAGACTATCAAGCGTAATTCCAATAGAAACGTAATCTTTAATCCAGTTAAGACTTATTTTCATAATCTAAAATTGCTCCAAAAACCGCTTGTCATTTTCATAAAACAGCCGAATGTCACCAATGCCATATTTAAGCATGGCCATCCGCTCAACACCTAGACCAAACGCCAGGCCTGTATATTTTCCTTTGGGATATCCCACGGCCTTAAACACTTGAGGGTGCACCATACCGCAACCCATAATTTCCAACCATCCATTACGTCCGCAAACAGAGCAGCCTTTACCATCACAAATATAACACGAAATATCTACCTCGGCGGAAGGTTCTGTAAATGGAAAATAATGCGGTCGAAAACGCATCTTAATCTTTTCACCAAAAAGCCGCTTGCAAAAGGCGGTTAAAAGACCTTTTAAATCAGAAAATTTAATATCCGTATCTACCAAAAGTCCTTCTATTTGATGAAACATAAACGAATGACTGGCATCAACAGCATCTGGTCGATAAACGCGCCCGGGAATCACTATAGCCAACGGCGGCTTATGCTCTTTCATAATACGAATTTGACCTGGTGAAGTATGGCTGCGTAATAATAAATTCCACTCGTCATGATCCGGGTCAGGTGCATTTAAATAAAAAGTATCAAAACCATCCCTTGCCGGATGATCTGCAGGAATATTTAAACCTTCAAAATTATTCATCTCTGTTTCAATCTCAGGTCCATCCTCAACAACAAAACCGAAACCTTCAAAAAGACCACAAATTTCATCAATGGTCTGCGTAAGAATATGTTGAAACCCGGCTGGCCGTGATACGCCTGGAATGGTGACATCTAAACTCTGCTGCGGTGTTTTTTGCACGGCAGCAAATGCTTTCTTTTTATCCTCAATATATTGTGTCAGTTTATTTTTTAAAATATTAGATTCTTTACCAATAAGAGGCTTTTCTTCTTTGGTTGCCTTAGCCAAAGAGGCATATATCTGCACCATCAACCCCTTACGACCAAGATACTTAATACGAAAAGATTCTAATTCTTGCTCATTTGTAACAGCATTAATATCTTTCTCTGCTGTCTGCTTAATGTCATCAAAATTCCACATAATTTCATTCTTTCTAAAAATACAACTAAAAATTTAAATAAAATAAAAAATCTATTATATCATCAATTATTTTTTTTTAAAGTTACTTCTTCCATGTCTCAGGAATAAAAAGAATGAGGATAGAATATAGTTCAAGGCGACCGGCTAACATAAGAAATATGAGAAGCCACTTTCCGGGGCTGGATATCCATGCGAAATTTTCAGCAGCCCCGACTTGCCCTAGCCCTGGACCAATATTACTTAATGCTGAAAGAGACGCGGTTAAAGCGGTTACAACATCACAAGATTCTGTAATTGAAAAAAGAAGCGCTCCAAATAAAAATAATAATATAAAAATAATAAAATACGATAATACAGCCATAATCAATTTATCTTCCAGGGCTTTTCCATTAAATTTAACAGGTAAAATGGCATTAGGAAAAACGGCCTGTACGATAGAGCATAACGCTACTTTTATGGCTAATAAAAATCGAATAACCTTCATCCCTCCACCCGTCGAACCTCCACACCCGCCCAGAAACATCAAAATAACTAAAATAACCTGAAGCGCTGTTGGCCAAAGGTTAAAGTTAACCGTTGTATAACCCGTAGTCGTTAGAATAGATACAATTTGAAAAAGGGATTCTCGAAAAGGCTGAAGTGAAAAAGTGTTTAATTTTAAAACAATAGTGAAAATAGGCGTCAATATTAAAATGATAAAAATATAAAAACGGAACTCTTCATTTTTCCAAGGGGCTTTAAAATGTCCTCGTAAAAACTGATAATGCAAAATAAAATTAACTCCGGCCAACACCATAAATATCAAAACAACCCATTGGACATTAGCCCCGTAAGCTCCCATGCTGGCATTTTTTGTAGAAAAACCTCCCGTGGCCATGGTTCCAAATGTATGACATAACGCATCAAATAATGGCATTTTACAAAGCATAAGAAAAATGACTTCTAAAAAAGATAACAAAAAATAAATTGCCCATAAATTTTTTGCTGTTTCTTTAATCCTCGGCTCAACACGTTCGACCATTAAACCCGGAGCCTCCGCCTTATAAAGCTGTGAAGATTGTGTTCCTAAAGCGGGCAGAAGAGCAATGTAAAGAACAATGATTCCCATTCCCCCCAACCAATGCGTTAAACTCCGCCAAAAAAGAATTCCTCTGGGCAGTGATTCAATATCAGTAAAAATTGTAGACCCCGTCGTTGTAAATCCACTAGCAATTTCAAAAAGAGCATCTGTGTATGTTTCGACAACGCCACTTAAATATAAAGGAAAAGCTCCAAAAAAAGAAAGTACGATCCAAGATAATCCTACAATAGCCAAACCATCTTTTGCGTTAATTTTTTTATAATCTTCTTTTTTTATTTGAAAAACAAAAAGAAAAATCCCTGAAATAATTATTCCAGAGATTATAGTTATAAGAAATGCCCCAACTTCGCGACTATGCACATCATCAAAAATTCCCCAAGCCAAAGGGATAAGCATCACCAAAGCAACAAAAAGAACAACACGGGCAATTATATTCGAAACAAAACGTTTATGCATAGTTGTTATTTTTTAATAAAAAATTCCTGAAGCTTCTTCACAGCCGTTTCCTGACAAAAAACAATAACCTTCTCACCTTCCTTTATTTGAGTATCTCCATCTGCCAAGATAACACGCTCTTGACTACAAACAGCCCCTACAAGCACATTTTTCGGAAACTTGATATTTTTTATAATATCTTTTGTTACTGCGGCGCCGGCTTCTGGAATAAACTCAATAGCCTCCGAATCACTCTCCATCAACTTTGTCACCGCACTAACGCCTTTACCTCGCGCTAAATGAAGTATTTGTTCGACAGCAATCGTATGCGGGTTAATAATAACATCAATATCTAACGCATTAACAATGGCCATATAATCAGGTTGCTGTGACATAATAATTGTATTTTTCGCACCCATTTTTTTGGCTAATACCGCACTAATAAGATTTGAATGATCATTGTCTGATGCCGCAATAAAAACATCGGCAACCTCCACTCCACACTCTGTCAAAATATCCGTTTCTGCTGCTGAACCATTAATAATCCGAACCGACTCTAACTCTCCGGCAATCTCCTTAGCCTTACAAACATCCTCTTCTAATAAAATAATATCCCGAACCTTTGCTGAGAGTCCCAAGGCTACATGTTTTCCTGTAATGGTAGCTCCATAAATAACAACCTTTTTAGGCAATTTAACATTTGGGTTAACAAAGGTTAAAAACTCTCCTAATGACTGAACAGGAAGAAGCACATAAATACGATCTTCTGGTTGAATACGCGTGTTCCCTTTTGGAACCAAAACAACTCCTGCACGAATAATCGAAACAATTAAAAACGGCCAGGGAAAATCTTCATCACGCAAATCCTCTAACTTCTGGCCGCACAACATAGAATCTTCGGGTATATCAAAAATGCGTAACAAAATTTTTCCATTCGCAAATTCAGAAACTTCACGGGCGCCCGGCGCTTCAATCGTTTTTATAATTTCCTGTGCCGCGGCGAGTTCCGGGTTAATAATTTCATTAATATTAAATTGGTGATACCCAAATTCGGCAAGCGTTGTACTAAGAGAAGTGCTGCGTACACGAGCAATACGTCTTTTAGCACCAAACATAGAGGCCAATGAACACACAACAAGATTTGTTTCATCAGAAGTGGTCACCGCCAAAACTAACTCCGCCTCAGAAACAGGGGCCTTTTGTAAAACATCTGGATCTGCTCCATTTCCAATGATAACTTTTACGTCTAGTTTTTCCGTGGCCTTACCCGCTACAACTTCATCCTTTTCGATTAAATAAACCTCATTATTTTCATCGGCAAGATCCTTGGATAAACTAACCCCTATTCGTCCCGCACCTATAATAATAATTTTCATAATTTATATATTATACCAATCCCATTAAATAAGCACTCAATTAAAAAGCTTATTTGCTCGTAGAATCATCGAGACAAATAAAATTAAATCAGGAATTAATTAGTGAAATTGGTATTGCCGTAAAAAATAAAAAAAGCAAAAACACTGATTAAAACTTTTTTTAATCTGTATTCTTGCTTTTTTATAAAAATTAATTAATTCTTAGCGACATCCACTAATTTTTTAAAGGCATCCGGCGAGCTGATCGCTAATTCAGAAATAACCTTACGGTTAACCTCTACCTTAGCATCAATCAAACCTTTAATAAACCTGCTATACGTAATGCCTTCTTCTTGACAAGCGGCATTAATACGTAAAATCCAAAGTCTACGGAATTCTCGCTTACGCACCTTGCGATCACGATAAGCATATGTTAAACCTTTAACAACAGATCGCTTGGCTTGTTTATAATTTGTGCTTCGTTTACCAAATTGGCCTTTAGCCGCTTTAAGAACTCGTTTTTTGCGCTTATGCGAAGCTACGCTATTTTTAATTCTAACCATAGGGCAAAAGCCTCCTTATCTTCTTCGCATCACATTCCGATACATAGGAACTCTGACGTAATTTCCGCTTTGTTTTACGAGACATTTTCCCTAAAATATGTCCCCGTTTAGCACTGCGTTTTTTCAGCTTTCCAGTCTTTGTTATTTTAAACCTTTTCGCTGCTGACTTGTTGGTCTTTAACTTTGGCATGATCTTCTTCCTTTCCAGCCGTTTTACTTGAAACAGGATTCATAAGCACAGACATCATCCGCCCTTCCATCGACGGCATTTTATCCGGCTGACCAAATTCGGCCAAGTCATTAATCATCCGTTCGAGAATTTTCCGTCCGATTTCACGATGCGCCATCTCCCTGCCTCGGAACATCATATTAATTTTAACTTTATCTTTTTTCTCTAAAAACCCCGTGGCTTGTCTCATCTTAATTTGATAGTCCCCGTCACCAATACGTGGTTTTAAGCGAATTTGTTTAAGATGCGTCACATGCTGTTTCTTTTTAACGCGTCTTTCTTTTTTTTCCTGATCGTATTTAAACTTACTATAATCCATAATTCGACAGACAGGCGGTTTTGCTGTAGGCGCAATTTCCACAAGATCCAACTCACTTTCTTTAGCTAAATCCAACGCACGTTTTAAAACCACAACCCCTAACTGCTCTGCTGCGGGTCCAATAACACGAACCTCTGCTGCTCGAATCCGATCATTAATACGAATAAACTTTTGAATAACACACCTCCTGGGTTACTTTTGTTCTACTTCTTTTTTTAATTTTTCTATAAATTCTTTACTGCCCGCAACACCTTGGTCTCCTTGACCATACTGTCGAAGGGCTACCTGATTATTTTCGACTTCTTTATCTCCAAGAATTAACACGTAAGGAATCTTCTTAATACTACCTTCTCGGATTCTCTTATTCAAGCTTTCGTTACGATCATCAATTATAACGCGAAACCCTGCGTTTTGTAAATCTTCTTTTATCTTCTTTGCATAATCCTGATGTTCCGGCCGAATCGGGATTATATATATTTGTGTTGGCGCTAACCATAATGGAAATGCGCCGCCATAATGCTCAATCAACGTTCCGATAAACCTCTCTACACTTCCTAAAATCGCCCGATGAATCATAATCGGACGACTCTCTTCTCCGGACTCATTAACATATGTCAAACCAAAGCGTTCCGGCAACGAAAAATCACATTGAATCGTCGCACACTGCCATTCCCGCTTTAAAGCATCCTTTAATTTTATATCAATTTTAGGACCATAAAAAGCCCCGTCGCCTTCATTAATTTGATACTCTAATTTTTTTTCTTTTAAAGCTGACTCCAAAGCCTTCGTCGCAGTATCCCAATTTTCTACCGTTCCAATATAATCTTCCGGCCGCGTGCTTAACTCGATGGCCATATCTGTAAACCCAAAGTCCTTCATCACGGTAAACATAAAATCAATAACACTCATCACTTCATCTTTAATTTGATCTTCCCGACAAAAAATATGTGCGTCGTCTTGAGTAAATCCCCGAACACGTAAAAGACCATGCAAAACCCCGGCCTTTTCTTGACGATAAACCGTCCCTAATTCAAAAAACCGTACAGGTAGTTCTCGATATGAACGAATCCTTGACTTATAAATCAAACTATGCCCCGGACAATTCATGGGCTTAATCGCATACTCTTCATCATCCACATCAAAAAAATACATATTTTCCCGATAGTGATCGGCATGTCCACTTTGTTCCCAAAGCTTCCCTTTTAAAATATGTGGCGTCATAACGAGCTCATAACCATGACGAATATTTTGTTCTTCGATATAATTTTCAATGATCTTGCGCAACATCGCACCGGCGGGATGGTAAAAAACTAATCCTGCACCAGCAGATTCCTGATAAAAATTAAAAAGATCTAACTGAACACCTAACTTACGATGATCCCGTTTTTGCGCTTCTTCTAATAATTGTAAATGCTCTTCAAGCTCTTCTTTCGAAAAAAAACATGTTCCATAAATGCGTTGAAGACGCGCATTATTTTCATTGCCTCGCCAATATGATCCTGCAACGGATAACAACTTAAAGGCTTTAATTTCTGATGCATTTTCAACATGAGGCCCTTTACATAAATCTAAAAACCCATCCCCTGTTTTATAAATAGAAACCTGTTCATCAGCAATCCCTTCAATCAACTCAACCTTATATTCTTCATTCTGCTCACGAAAAAGTGCAATAGCCTCGGCCTTAGACATAAAACTTTGCGTAAATACGGGTTTACGTTCAATAATCCGACGCATACGTTTCTCAATTTTTTTTAAATCAAGATCTGTAAACGGCTCGTCCTTATCAAAGTCGTAATAAAACCCACTTTCAATCGCCGGCCCTATCGCAACCTTTGTCTGCGGCCAGAGTTCCTTAACCGCCTGTGCCATCACATGCGAACAACTATGCCGTAATTTATCTAAATCTGTCTTATAATCCATAATAAAAAATGGGCTCAAGAGGACTCGAACCTCTGACCCCTACCATGTCAAGGTAGTACTCTAACCACCTGAGCTATGAGCCCTGATATAAGGATGAATCAGATTCATCCCCTAATAATTTAAAAAATGGGCAAGGTGGGAGTCGAACCCACACGGCCTTACGGCCATTGGATTTTAAGTCCAACGTGTATGCCATTCCACCACTTGCCCAAAAACCTTAAGGTAACACCGATATCTGGAGGCGTGGATCGGAATCGAACCGATGAATAAAGGTTTTGCAGACCTCTGCCTTACCACTTGGCTACCACGCCATTAATTCTTTACTAAATTTTCAACGATCCAGGAAAATCGTAACACAATAAACTTGCGATTTTTAAGCTGTGTGAGAATTTATATAATTCTCTACACAGTCCACAATTTTTTCTACAGGAGCAATATGTCCTTCTCCGGTTATACCACAAGCTAAATCCCCTTCAACCGGATCAATAAAATGAATTCCATGCGTTTTTAACTTGGCAACATTTTCCTGCACAATACTATTTTGATACATGGCCGTATTCATCGCCGGAGCTAAAATAATCGGACACTTAGCGACGAGCACTACACTACTTAAAATATCATCCGCAATTCCATTCGCCATTTTCCCAATAATATTAGCCGTTGCCGGTGCTATCAAAAAACCCTGAGCACCCTTCATCAAATCAATATGCGGCATCGATAAAGAATGTTTCGTTTCACGATAAACCTTTTCATTACAAAGCGTGGATAAAGTCAAAGGGGTTATAAAGCATTCGGCGTTTTTGGTCATAACCGTCGAAACTTTAAACCCCTTTTTCTGAAGCTGTCGGATAATATCCGCAGATTTATAAGCTGCGATACTTCCTGTCACCCCTAAAACAATTTTTCTGTGTTCCTCCACCGTTTAAAGCTCTTCTTCATCCGTGTTATCGTCAGACTTACCCTCACCTTCCTTCGCCTCCGGAGCAAATTGATCCGCAACATCCTTAAAAACTAACTTTCCTTCCGCAATTTCTTGAAGCGCAATAGTTGCCAACTTTTCATCTTTTGGATGATCAATTAAACTTGGTCGCCCATCGGAAAGCTCTAATGTGCGCTGAGCAGCCATACGTACAAGACGATAAATACTCCAGTCTGATTTTGGTAATAATGATTCTATTGCTTTATCCATATTTTTTCCTTTGATTATAAAATTTCCCTATTATACATAAAATAAGAAAGACATTTATATCACAGCTTTCTTTTCTTGTCAAAAATTTCTTTTTCCACAATATTTTCCAGCTCTTTGCTCGCAATATTTAAATCTTCATTAACAACTATATATTGGTAATGTTTTGCCTCACCAAGCTCCTCTTTGGCCACACCCAATCTTAAACGAACCGTTTTTTTATCTTCTGACCCCCGCCCTTTTAAACGCCTTTTGAGCTCTTGCAATGTACGTGTTTTTATAAAAATAGTTACAGCTTCGGGGAACTTTCGACAAACTGTTTTAGCCCCTTTGACATCAATACAAAGAAGAGTATTTTTTCCGGATTTTAATAACTCTCCAACCCCCTTACCCGGGGTTCCATAATAATTATCAAAAACCTTTTCCGACTCCAAAAAATGTCCTGCGCGACGCTTGTATAAAAACATCTTTTTGCTAACAAAAAAATAATCCCGGCCATGTTTTTCTCCGGGACGTTGTGCTCGGGTTGTTACAGAAATACTTTTTACTAAATTTTTCTGTGTGGCCAAAAGCTTTTTGTAAAGGGTTGTTTTTCCAGATCCAGATGGGCCTGAGAGAATAAAAACTTTACCTTTTTTCATTATTCCACATTTTGAGCCTGTTCACGAATTTTCTCTATTTTACCCTTTAAAGCAATAACGGCATTAGAAACCACTTTATCTTGAATCTTAGAGCCAATGGTATTTGTTTCACGCTGCATTTCCTGAGCAATAAAATCCATTTGTTTTCCTACAGGAGCTGTTGCCTTAAGAAGCTTTTTCATTTCAGCCACAAAGTGATTTAACCGTATGATCTCTTCGTTAACATCCGTGCTCTTTTGAAAAGAAAGAAACTCATCCGGCCCTAATACTTTTTTCTTTCCTTTCAAAATAACCCCAAGGGCTTTTTCTATTTTTTTTGTTTGCAATAACATTCGCCTCAATTTGTCAGAAACATCCATCTCTAAACTTTTTCCTTCTCGCTTTCGCATTATTACAAGACCGGCTAAAGCCTTCTTCAAACACTTTTCTAAATCCGGCCACAATGTTTCCCGTGCCACAAAAATTTCTTTAGTCTCAAAAACACCTGGCAAACTTATAATATCCGAAATCTTAATATCATCCTTTAATTTAAATTCCTTCTGCAAACTATGTATATTTTTCAAATACGCCTTAACAACCCCTCTATCCAACACCGCTGTTCGTTCCGGTTGTTGTGTAATTCTGATAGACACCGTAATACGTCCTCGTTGAATATTCTTCTGAATCAACTGCCTTACTTTATTTTCGTAAGAACCAAAACCCGTTGGCATATAATAACTTACGTCAAAATAACGATGATTAACCGTCCGAATTTCCACCGCTGCCTTAACCTTATTTTTAGACAACTGTGCACTGCCAAAACCTGTCATTCCTTTAATCATGCCCAAACCTTTTCTTTATGTGCTTCAATAGTTTTTACGTTACTTGGATACAAACTCACAGCTATGCCTGCCGGACGAAACCAAAGTTTAATTTCCCGCTCCGCCTCTGCTTTATCCGATGAAACATGTACCACATTTTCATAAATTCCTTTTGTCGTAATCCGCCCGTAAGAACCGCGAATACTGGCCGGATCCGCTTCCTCAGGATTTGTCGCTCCAGCAACCTTCCGACATTTTTTAACCGCATTATTCCCAAAATAAACAATCGCTACCAAATTTTTCCGTTTGTGAAATGTGCCAATAAAGTAATCTACCGTATCTTTAAAAAAAGGCCTGTCCTTCAAATGTTCATAATGATTTTCAGCTAACTTACGCGTTGTTCTTACAACACGCGTCGCCACAATCTCTAAACCTGTATCTGCAAATTTAGTCATAACATTTCCAATAAGATTTTTACTAATCCCATCAGGCTTAATAATAACAAGTGCCGCTTCTTTCATATTACCTTTTTCCCTTTTATTTTTTCAAGAATCCTATCCAAATCATCCAATGAATAATATTCAATAATAAGCTTCCCTTTATTCTTTTTGGACAAAACACTAACTTTTGTCCCTAAAACCGTTCTCAAATCTGCTTCCAACGCTAAAATATCTTGATTCTTTTCTTTCTTTTTTATTTTTTTTTGTCCACTCTGAATGCCCCCTACCCGAACAAGAGCCTCAGTCTCCCGAACAGAAATTCCTTTAGAAACAATAGCCTCTGCTAACTTTTCCTGCGCAATAACAGAATCTAACCCTAACAAAGCACGGGCATGCCCCATAGAAACTTTACTGTCATACACCATTTTCTGAATGGACATTGGTAACTTTAAAAGTCTCAATAAATTAGAAATTGTTGCCCGATCTTTTCCAACTGATTGAGCCACGGCATCTTGTGTGTAGTGAAATTCTTCAATCAATCTTTTAAAAGCCTCAGCCTCCTCAATGGGATTTAATTCTTCCCTTTGAATATTTTCTACCAAAGCAATAACAAGAGCATCTTGATCAGAAAGCTCTTTAACAATAACAGGAACCTCTTCCAAGTCAAGCGCTCGTGCTGCGCGCAAACGACGCTCTCCTGCAACGACCTCATAATTTCCATTTTTTTTACGGACAAGAATAGGCTGAAGAACCCCCTTCTCTTTAATAGAGGCCTTAAGCTCTCCAAGCTTATCATCAGCATAGTTCGTTCGTGGCTGAAGACTGTTGTCTGAAATACTAGCTGTTTTTAAAAAGGCAACACCATTTCGTGGTTCGTCTTGCGGAATTCCTTCTGGTAATTTTTCTGGAATAAGCGCTGACAACCCTTTTCCTAAAGCTTTATTTTCCATAAAATCCTCTATCAATCAAACTTCAATTGCTCCTGACCACTAGAAGCCTCTAAAACACTATTTTCTAGAGACTCACCCAAAACTTCTTTAGCTAAACAATTATATTTTTTAGATCCAATCGACTGATTATCATAAAAATTAATAGGCTTCCCATGACTGGGAGCCTCACTAAGGCGAATATTTCGCGGAATAACACTTTGATAAACCTTATCTTTAAAATATCTTTTTATCTCACTAATAACTTCATTAGTCAAATTTGTACGAAAATCCGCCATAGTCATCAAAACACCCTCTATTTCCAAATTCGAATTTAATCCATCTCTAACCAACCCAATAGTATTAATTAATTGCGAAACCCCTTCCAATGCATAAAATTCACATTGAATAGGAATAATAATAGACTGACAAGCAACCAAAGAATTTAATGTTAATAAACCTAATGATGGCGGGGAGTCGATAAAAACAAAATCATAATTTCCATCAACACTTTCAAGAGCTCTTTTTAAGCGTGTCTCTCTAGATAAAACACCTACAAGTTCAATTTCAGCCCCTGTTAAACTAATATTACAGGGAACAATATCCAACTTTGGATAAACCCCTTTGATCACAGCCTCCTCAATGGACAACTTATGCAAAAGGACATCATAAACAGAACGCTCTAACTCATTTTTATTGACACCAACACCACTTGTTGCATTCCCCTGAGGATCAAGGTCAACAATTAAAACCCTCTTTCCTTTTTCTGCTAAAGCAGCGGAAAGATTAACTACCGTGGTCGTCTTTCCTGTGCCACCTTTTTGATTACAAATCGAAATAATTTTTGCCATAACAAAACCCTTTACGTTCCACGTGAAACAATCCTTATTTTTACATAAAAAATGTTTCACGTGGAATATGTCTATTATCAAATAAAGCGAATCTACCTTCCTTATAATGAAAAATATCCTTCTTCACAAAAAACACGCTTTGAAATGATAAAAATTGTGTTCATCAAATTCCACTCTACGCTTCACCATCCTTCATCACAACCTTTATTTTGGCTAACTTCGCTCCTTCCATTCCAAACAAACCTTTTTTTTCCTCACAGACAACTTTTACCATAATAGAATCTCTAGAAACGTCGAGCTCTTCTACTGCTTTTTTAATAGCTTCTTCAACCGTACATCCTTCAAATTCAAATCCTTTAGATAAGTTTTTATTCATTTTACGCGACCTTTATAGCGTTAGTTTTTGCCATTTTCCACTGTGTAAGTGTTGAAAATAAATAAAACATAGTAAAATAAAGCGTGAGTCCACTTGCAAATTTATAAAAAATAACACCCATAAGCAGTGGCATAATTGTCGCCATCATCTTTTGTTGTGCTTTCTGCTCAGGAGTTGTAGCTACCATATTTTTTGCTGTCAGTTTTTGCTGAAAGGCCATAATAAAAATCATAAGAATAGGTAAAATATTAAAATCACTTCCAAGAAAAGGAATTGAAAAAGGCAACGCAAAAAGCCTGTCAGGTGCAGATAAGTCCTTTATCCATAAAAAAGACGCACCTTTAAATGAAACCGAACGCCATAAAACCTGATATAATCCTATAAATACTGGAAGCTGTAAAACCATTGGTAAACATCCTCCAACAGGATTAACTCCATGTTTTTTGTACAGCTCCATCATTTCCTTATTTAATTTTTGAGGACTATTCTTGTTTTTCTCCTTCAAACTTATCAATTTTGGCTGAATAGCCTGCATTTTACGCATCGACTGCATACTTCGCATAGTCATAGGATACATTGAAAAATAAATAATTATACTGATAAAAATGATGCAAACACCCCAATTATGAAATATTTTATAAAGCATATTCATAATATTTGAAATCAATTTAGCAATCACATCAAACACACCAAATTTATAATATCTTTTTATCTTCTCAAACTCTAAATCATACTTTTTTAACACCCCAGTTTTTTCTGGACCAAAGTAAATAGTAGAAGCCAAGCTCACACTAGCCCCTGGCGTGACCTTAATATCTTTAACAGCCATACTAATTATCAATTTTTTATCATTTAAAGGATTAATGGAGTAGTTAGAAACATCAAAATGAGGCTTTATCAAAGCAGAAAAATATCGATCCCTAAAACCTATCCACTGAACACCCCCCTCAACCTCCTTTTTTTCTTTATGAGAAAATTTAAACGCCTTGTTTTTTCTTTGAAATCCTTCGGAAGAATAGATGACATATTCTAACAAAGCTCGATCCCTCATATAGTCTTTGTCCTTTTTGTCCAGTCTGGAAGTCGAAATTGAAAAACCTTCTATATTAATGTTGTCCAATCTGGAAGAATCTGTTTTATTATAAATTTTAATCTCTGCTTGAATCGTATAATCATCCGGTGAAATTTCATAAATTTTAGAAATTTTATAATCAGCATCCTCATAAGAATATACAATATTCAAACCAAGGTCTGATTCCAATGAAAAAATATAGTCTTCATATCCTGAAATATGCGTAATATCTGTAATCGGCAATGTCGCTCCATATTCTTTTATGTCAACCCCTTTTAAGCTCCCACCCATATTGGAAAAACGAACAGATAGTTTTTCTGATTCAACAACCTTGATTTCTTCTTCAATTTTTTGAGGCAAAACTTCAGCAGGGAGCGAATCTGCTATATCGCCAACTTTTATAGTATTTTCTATAATTTCTTTATTTTCAGAGGATTGTGGTTCTTTTAAAAAATTTTGACGTGGGGTTGTCTTTGGCATAAAAGCAGACCAAGCAGACAAAACTAAGAAGGAAAGGATAAAGGCAAGCAATAAACGTTTTTCCATAGAATATCCTTTTATGCGGGGTCATAGCCCCCTTTAAAAAACGGGGAACATTTACCAACGCGCATGAGAGTCTTTAGAAGCCCTTGACCACAGCCATATTTTCGCATAGCATCAAGAGCATACTGCGAACATGTTGGATGAAACCGACAGGCTCGTGGTAAAAAAAATTGGCTTATCTTTTGATATAGCCGTATTAAAAAAGAAAAAATCGCTATCATTTTAAAAAATAAGCAGAGGGATAAGCTTGGCTGATTTAATTATTTAGTCAGCTTTTTTCGACCCTTTGCTCGACGACGATTGAGCACATCACGTCCACTGGCGGTTTCCATTCGTTTACGAAAACCATGTGTCCGCTTTCCTTTTATAATTGTTGGTGTTGTTAAATTCTTTTTCATAATGGCGAAATTATATCACAGACCTTTTGATAGTCAAGCGTTTAAATAACATATAAACCGAACAGCTCGTTGTACTTGTGCTTCTTTTAAAAAATTATATTGCATTCCAAAACTTCTTTGTTATACTTTATGAAATCAAATTTTTTAAACTCGAGAATGTCCAATTTATAGCTTCATAAAAAATATAATCAAAAAATTTTCTAACACTCACTATTCACAGCTGTGTAAAACCTGTGGATATCTTTCGAAAAAGTTTTTAACCTTATAGGTTTCAATATATTATGGATTTAATAACTATTTGGAATAACGCTCAGCCTCAAATTAAAGAAAAAATTGGGGAAACCTCATACGAAACATGGTTTTCCACGCTTCATATTAGAGAAAAAAACCCTAAAACGCTTCTTATAGAGTCTCCTGATGAATTTTTTAAAAATTGGATTGTTGAACATTACGAAAAACTTCTCCAAGAAACTCTTGGCAACCTTTCTCAACAAACAATCCAAATAGAATTTGCTGTTAACAAAAACATTTTAAACAAAAAAACACAACATCGCCTTACAAAATTTGAACAAGAATTTAAAGATGTTGATAAAAAACAATCCCAACTCAACGCACGCTTTACATTTGATAATTTCGTCATTGGCTCATCTAATCGTTTTGCTTGCGCAGCAAGCCTTGCCGTCGCTGAGTCACCAGCAAAAGCTTATAATCCTTTATTTATTTACGGACAAGTCGGCTTAGGTAAAACACACTTACTTCAATCGATCACGCATAAAATCCATCAAATTCATCCTACTTCCAAAATTTGTTATATGTCTTCTGAGCAGTTTACAAACGAATTGATAGAAGCTATCCGCCATCGCTCAACAGATAAGTTTCGTAAAAAATATCGTCAAATAGATGTTTTGCTTATCGACGATATTCAATTTATTGCAGGAAAAGAATCTACTCAAGAAGAATTTTTTCATACCTTTAATAATCTCCATAATAGTCACAAGCAAATTATTATTACCTCTGATCGACCGCCTAAAGAAATTTCTAATTTAGAAGAACGTTTAATATCTCGTTTTGCGTGGGGGCTTATTACAGATATCCAGCCGCCTGATTTTGAAACACGTGCGGCTATTTTGCGTAAAAAAATGGAACATGAACCTACAAAGGTCCCTGATGATGTTATTTATTTTATAGCAGAACAAATTAAAACAAATATACGTGAATTGGAGGGAGCCCTCATTCGTGTTTCCGCTTACTCTTTATTAGAAGATAAACCTATTACTTTAGACTTGGCAAAAATAATTTTAAAAGATATGGTGCGAGAAACAGTCAAAACAATTAGTGTCGAAATGGTACAAGAAGAAGCCTCTACTTTTTTTCATGTACCCTTAGAAGACCTTAAATCTCGAAAGCGCTACAAAAATATTGTGTTAGCTAAACAAACAGCTATGTATCTGACTAGGAAACTGACAACATTATCCTTACCTGAAATCGGAAAAGCTTTTGGCGGAAAAGATCATACAACTGTATTACATGCCTGTAAAAAAATGGAAAAAGAAATTCTTAACAATCAAGACATACAAAAAAAGATACAAGAAGTAGAAAGAATACTTAAACAATAATATACTATATAAAAAAATAAATTAAGTATTCTTATATATAAAAAATCATTGGTTTTGACTCATATAGTATCCACAATCTATAAACATTCATTAAGGAATAATACCCATGTTATCAACAGAAAAATTTATCGTAACTTGTTTATTTTCAACACCTTTAAACCTTATACAAATTATCCACAAGGCCTATTAATATGACAACTATCTTACAATTTCAATATATAATCATAAGAGGGGATGTGTATAAATGATTATAAACATTTCAAAAGATTCTTTATCATCAGCTATTCAAAAAGTACAAAACGTTATTTCAACAAAAGCTACACTACCTATATTATCTAATATATATATAGAGACAAAAGGTGATTTACTTAAGTTAAATGCGACCGATTTAGACATTGGTATTTCCTGTGGATTACCTGTGGAAACGGTTGAAGAAGGGGGGATAACTATTCCCGCTAAACGATTTAGTGATATCGTAAGAGAACTTCCATGTGGACAAGTTTCTATTCATGCTAAAAAAAATAATCAGATTGATATTAGTATGGATGCTTGCCGATTTAAGCTTCATGGGCTTCCTGCGGAAGAATTTCCAAAATTTCCGGAATTTAAAGATAACGAAGTTATTCAAATGGAACAGGCAGCATTAAAGGAAATGTTGAGATTAACCTCTTTTGCTGTTTCTCATGAAGAATCACGTTATGTCCTTAATGGTGTTTTGTTTGAAATTGAAGATGATCAAATCCGATTAGTCGCTACAGATGGACGTAGGCTGGCTAAAATTGAACAAAAATTATCTCCAGCTGTTAAAACAGAAGCCTCTGTTATTATTCCAAGTAAAGCTATTAGTGAAATAAACCGTAATTTAAAAGAAGAAGGGACTGTTTCGATTATAATAGGAAGTAATCAGGTATTATTTAATATTGACGGTGTTTTAATTGCGACACGTATAATCGAAGGGGAATTCCCTAATTACAATCAGGTTATTCCGCCGGAAGCTCAAAATAAAATTAAAGTGAACACACAAGATTTTTTATCGGCTATTCGTCGAGCGAATTTATTAACAACACAAGATTTTCAGGTGATTAAATTTGAAGTGTTTAAAGATAAACTTGTGATTTCAAAAAGCACGCCAGATGTGGGTGAGTCTAGAGAAGAAGTGACTATTCAATATGGAGGATCGGAGTTTATTGTTGGTTTTAACCCACAGTTTCTTATTGATTTTCTTAAAAATGTAGAAGATGAATTTATCGATATGGAATTATTAGGTCCGGATAAACCTTGTGTTGTCCGGATAAAAGAGTATTTTTATTTAACATTACCTATGCGGTTGTAAATATATTTTTCACCATCCTGAACGGAGCATAGCGGAATGAAGGGTTAGTTACTTGCTTTTTTGAGATTTTTATGGATAATGTAAAAAATATTATTCAAGACGTTATTGGCAAAATTGCCAATCGGGAAAAACAAGAGTATGAAAAAATTGAAAGGATTTGGCAAAATATTTTAAAGGAGCAAGAATTAAAACATACGCATTTATCCGGTGTTAAAGACGGTGTTGTTTTTGTTTTAGTAGATTCTCCGGCATGGCTCTATCAAATGAAAATTCGTAAAAGACGGATTTTAGATCGATTAAAAGATGAAATAGAAGAAATTAAAAATATTTATTTTAAGTTAGGAAAGTGGAATGACTAAAAACTCAAAAGAAAAAAAAGATCAGTACGACGCAAAAAATATACAAATTTTAGAGGGGATGGAAGCAGTGCGTATGCGTCCGGCGATGTACATTGGCGATACTTTTGCACGAGGGCTTCATCATTTAGTTTATGAAGTGGTTGACAACTCTGTTGATGAAGCCATGGCTGGTTATTGTACAAAAATAGATGTGGTTATTAATGAAAACAATTCCATTACCGTCGTTGATAATGGACGGGGTATTCCAGTAGATATACATGAAACAGAAAAAAAACCAGCGGTGGAAGTTGTTTTAACAACACTTCATGCCGGAGGGAAATTTGATCATGACACGTATAAAGTTTCCGGTGGTCTGCACGGTGTTGGGGTCAGTTGTGTTAATGCGTTATCTGAATATTTAGAAGTAGAAATTAAACGGGGCGGACAAATTTATCATCAGCGTTATGAAAGAGGAATCACAAAAACGAAATTAACGATGATTGGTAAAACAAAATCTTCAGGGACAAAAGTAACATTTTTACCGGACAACACCATTTTTAAAGAAACAAACGTGTACTCTTATGATATATTGGCGAAACGTTTGCGAGAATTAGCCTTTTTAAATAAAGGTTTAGTTGTTACCTTAGAAGATAAGAGAGAAGGGAAAGAAAAAGAAGTAACGTTTGAATTTAAAGGAGGAATTATTTCCTTTATTGAAAGTCTGACAAAGAATAAAAACAAGGTCCATAAAAAAGTTATTCATTTTGAAAAAGAAAAAGAAGGCATTACGTTGGAAGTCGCGATGCAATACGACGATAGTTATTCAGAAAATGTTTATACCTATGCCAATAATATTCATACGACAGAAGGAGGAACACATTTAAGTGGTTTTCGTTCCGCCTTAACACGCGCGATTAATGGTTATGCCAAAGGGAAAAATCTTTTAAAGAAAGAAGTGTCTATTACCGGAGACGATACGCGAGAAGGGCTTACCGCTGTTATTAGTATTAAAATTCCTGACCCGCAATTTGAAGGGCAGACCAAGACAAAATTAGGAAATTCAGAAGTTGACGGCTTGGTGGCAACATCGACATTAGATGCTCTAAGTACTTTTTTTGAAGAAAATCCGCCGGTTGCCAGAAAAATTATAGAGAAGGTTATTACTGCTTCCCGCGCTCGAGAAGCTGCGCGCAAGGCTAGAGAATTAACACGGCGTAAAGGGGCTTTGGAAAGCGGTGGTTTACCTGGAAAACTGGCAGACTGTTCAGAAAAAGATCCTGCCATGAGTGAGCTTTATCTTGTCGAGGGGGATTCTGCCGGGGGCTCGGCCAAACAAGGACGAGATCGCACATTTCAAGCCATTCTTCCTTTAAAAGGAAAGATTCTTAATGTTGAAAAATCACGGTTAGATAAAATTTTAGGGAACGAAGAAATCCGTACAATTATCACAGCGTTGGGAACAGGGGTTGGAGATGAATTTAATGTAGAGAAATTACGTTATCATAAAATTATCATTATGTGTGATGCTGACGTTGATGGATCGCATATACGGACGCTTCTTTTAACCTTGCTTTATCGGCAGATGCGCCCATTGCTTGACGGTGGCTTTGTTTATATCGCCCAGCCGCCGCTCTATAAACTAAAAAGAGGAAAAAGAGAAGAATATATTGAATCTGAAGAAGAAATGGGTGCGCTTATTTTAGAGCTAGGTATGGACGGTTTGAGTTTTACAAAAATAAAAGGAAAGCAAAAATATACAAGCGCGCAATTTAAAGAAGTTTTAGGTTATGTCGGTGAATTGAAAAAAATTCATGACATTATGTATAAACGCGGGGTTAAGTTTCAAGAGTATATTCAGCACTATAATTCTAAAACGCAACAAATGCCGATGTATCTTGTGAAAGAAAACGGAAACAATAAGTTTGTCTTTAATGATGAAGAGCTTTCAGAGGTTACAAAGAAGGATGAGGAGGCTCAATATACAGAAATTTTTGCGAAAGAAGATTTGGAACGTATTGAACAGAAATTAGAAAAATTAGGTTTAAGCTCAACGGTATTTTTGAAAAAAGAAGATGACAGTAATGAAAATCAGGAAAAAACAAAACAAAATGAACCTGTATTAAAGCCGGTATTTATTATTGAAAGTGAAAAAGATAAAAGTGAGCTTTTTTCTTTACAAGAGGTTTTAGAATATGTGCGTAAACAGGCTCAAAAAGGAGTACATATTCAGAGGTATAAAGGTTTAGGAGAAATGAATCCACAGCAACTTTGGGATACGACCATGGATCCGCAGCGTCGAACTATTTTGAAGGTTGTGTTGGAAGATGAGGTTGAGGTCGAAGGTATGTTTTCAATGTTAATGGGCGATGAGGTAGCTCCTCGACGACAATTTATAGAGACGTATGCTCATGAAGTTAAAGAGCTGGATGTTTAAGAAAGGTAGATAAGGAATGCGTAATTTAAACTCACATGAAAAAATAATTCCGGTTTATATAGAAGAAGAAATGAAGAAGTCTTATTTGGCTTATTCGATGAGCGTTATCGTCGGGCGCGCGTTGCCGGATGCGCGTGACGGACTAAAGCCCGTGCATCGACGTGTTTTGTATGCGATGGAAGATTTAAATTTGGATTATAGTAAACCGTATAAAAAATGTGCGCGTATTGTCGGGGAAGTTTTAGGTAAATATCACCCGCATGGAGATACGGCTGTTTATGATACGTTGGTTCGTATGGTACAAAGTTTTTCATTGCGCTATCCATTGGTTGATGGACAGGGAAACTTTGGGTCTATTGACGGAGATTCACCTGCAGCGATGCGTTATACCGAAGCAAGAATGGCTTCCATTTCACGGGAGATGCTCTCAACTATTGAAAAAAATACAGTTGATTTTAGTCCTAATTTTGACGCGACCTTAAAAGAACCTATTGTTTTACCAGCATCTTTTCCAAATCTTTTAGTTAATGGATCGACGGGAATCGCGGTAGGAATGGCAACGAATATGCCTCCGCATAACTTAACAGAAACCGTGGATGCCACGATTCATTTGATTGATGATTCGGATACAAGTATTAAAAAATTAAGCACAATTATTAAGGGTCCGGATTTTCCGACGGCAGGGATTATTTGTGGAAAGGAAGGCATTAAACAAGCGTATGCTACAGGGCGCGGAAAGCTTACCATTCGGGCACGGGCTAATATTGAGCGTCAAAGTCAAAAGGGAAAAGATACGATTATTATTACGGAACTTCCTTACCAAGTAAACAAAGCCAATCTTATTAAAGCCATGGCCGCGCTTGTTCAAACGAAAAAAATTGAAGGTATTAGTGATATTCGGGATGAATCCGATAAGGACGGCATTCGGGTTGTTATTGAACTTAAGCGGGATGTGGAGCCACAAATTGTTCTTAATTATTTATACAAACATACGCAAATGGAAACGACGTTCGGGATTATTAATTTGGCATTGGTTAATAATAGTCCAAAAGTTCTTAATTTAAAACAGTTGTTAAGTGTTTTTATAGATCATCGTCGCGTTGTTATTCGTCGTCGAACACAGTTTGATTTAGATAAAGCCTTACGGCGCGCGCATATTTTAGAAGGCTTGCGCATTGCCATTAAAAATATTGATGAAATTATAAAGACGATACGAAAATCAAAGAGTACATCAGAAGCAAAAGTAGCTTTAATGAAAAAATTTGGTCTTTCGGAGATACAAGCACAGGCGATTTTGGAGATGCAGTTACAGCGATTGACGGCATTGGAACGGGATAAATTGGAAGCGGAGTATAAAGCTTTGTTAAAATCTATCGAAGGTTTTCGTGCTATTTTGGCTTCGTCTAAAAAAATTGATACTATTATCAAAAATGAGTTATTAGAAGTTAGAAAAAAGTTTGGTGATGCCCGTCGAACAGAGATTGCCGCTAAGGCCGATGAAATAGAAATTGAGGATTTAATTGTCGAGGAAGACATGGCGATTACAATTAGTAACGCGGGATATATTAAACGCATTCCTGTAACCATGTATCGTAAGCAAAAACGAGGTGGTCGTGGTGTGAACGCTATGAATACACGAGAGGAAGATTTTGTAAAAAATCTTTTTGTAGCCTCATCAAAAGATTATTTGTTAATTTTTTCTAATCAAGGAACTGTGCGCTGGCTTAAGGCATATGAAATCCCTGCAACGTCACGGATAGCAAAAGGAAAAAATATTGTTAATTTGTTATCCTTTAAAAAAGATGAAAAAATTAGTTCCATTGTAGCTGTTCGGGAATTTACCGACGATCAATTTTTGGTTATGGCAACAGCTAAAGGAAATGTAAAAAAGACAAAACTTTCTGCATATAGCAATCCTCGTAAAGGGGGTATTGTCGGGATTACTTTAGATAAAGAGGATGAGCTTATCGGAACATTGTTGAGTAATGGTAAATATGATATTCTTCTGGCTACACGGGAAGGGAAATCGTTACGCTTTCCAGAAAAACAAGCCCGTGATATGGGGCGTTCCGCACGTGGTGTGCGTGGGATTAGATTAGGAAAAAATGATAAAGTTGTCAGCATGCTCGTTTTTCCTCCGGACATATCCAAAACAGGCAGTACGCTTTTGACTGTAACGGAAAAAGGTTTTGCCAAAAAGTCTGATTTTGAGGCTTACCGCAGCCAGACTCGTGGAGGAAAAGGGATTATTAATGTAAAGGTAACGGAAAAGAACGGCCAGGTTGTTGGTTCCTTGCCTGTTATGCCGGATGATGAGATTATGACTATTACCAAAAACGGAATGATCGTACGTTGTGGGCCGAGTGATATACGTCAGACAGGGCGCAGCGCTGTGGGAGTAAAGCTTATAAATCTTGTAGAAGGAGATATTGTTACATCCGTTGCGAATGTAGTGGCAAAGGATGAATAAGCTTTAAATTTTTCTTGACCAAAAGAAAAATTTAAATATAATGCTCCAACGTTAAAAAATTTTGACCCCATCGTCTAGCCCGGTTAGGACGCCAGATTTTCATTCTGGTAGCGCGGGTTCAAATCCCGCTGGGGTCGCCATTTAAAAAGGACAGTTAAAGACTGTCCTTTTTTATTGCTTTTTATAAACCTAAGAATTAGAATAGTTTTTTATGAAAGTAGCTGTAATTCAATTTAATGCAACGTCGAATAAGCAAGATAATATAACCAAAGCGGTAGACTTTGTTCGACAAGCAGCGCATCAAAAAGCTGAGTTTATTTTGTTGCCCGAAGTTTTTGTTTTTCGTGGGAAACGGGAGTCAGAAGTTTTAGAGTCTATTCCGGGGGAGTCTCTTAAGCCAGTAATGGATTTAGCTCAAAGGCACAAGATTTTTATTTTGGCAGGATCTATTTATGAGAGATGTCCAAAAGAAAAAAATAAGGCATATAATACATCTGTTTTAATTGATTCTCGAGGGAAAATTCAGGCAAAGTATCGTAAAATACATTTATTTGACGCTGTGATTGATAATAAAAAAATATGTGAAAGCGCACAATTTTTGGCTGGACGAAGAAGGGTTTTAACACATGTTAAAGGGTTTGGAGTTGGACTGTCTATTTGTTATGATTTGCGTTTTTCTCAGATGTATAAAAAGTATACAGAGTTAGGGGCGGAAATACTATGTGTTCCGTCGGCTTTTACACGACAGACAGGAAGGGTTCATTGGGAAATTTTATTACGTGCACGTGCTATTGAAAATACCTGCTATGTTTTGGCACCCAATCAGGTTGGTCAAGATGGCCGGGGTGTATATAGCTATGGGCATAGCATGATTATTGATCCTTGGGGTGAAATTTTAGCGGAGGCTTCAGCAGAGCAAGAAGAGATTATTTTTGCTAAACTGGATAAAAAATTAGTAAAAAAAATGCGTTTAATGATAGGGAGATAAGACATGAAAAAACATAAATGTGGACAAGGTATGGTAGAATACCTTATTTTACTGGCCGCTGTTATTTCGATTTTATTTATTTTTGCAGGAAAAAACGGCATTTTTCAAAAGGTTGTAAATAAAACAGTAGAATCAGGAGCTTATCGTATGGAAACGGTGGGACAGAAAATTTTTAATTAAAAAATATTATTAAGGAGAAAGAGAATGGAAAAAAAATCAGTAAAAGTAGCTGTTACAGGAGCGGCGGGACAAATTGGGTACGCCTTACTTTTCCGCATAGCTTCAGGACAAATGTTTGGTGAAAATACGGATGTCCATTTAAACCTTTTAGAGTTGGAAGTTGCTTTGCCTGCTTTGAAGGGTGTTGTTATGGAATTGGACGATTGCGCTTTTCCTCTTTTAAAATCCATTACAGCGACGGCAGATCTTAATGTTGCTTTTAAAGATATCGATTGGGCGCTGCTTGTGGGGAGCGTTCCACGAAAAGAAGGAATGGAGCGCAGCGATCTTCTTAAGATTAATGGGAAAATTTTTACAGCACAAGGAAAAGCGATTTCAGATAATGCTAAATCAACATGTAAAGTTCTTGTTGTTGGAAATCCTTGTAATACAAATGCCTATATTGCTAAAGCTTCAGCTGCCAACATTCCAGAAAAAAACTTTTTTGCCATGACAATGTTAGATCAAAACCGAGCGAGCACACAATTAGCTCAAAAAGCAGAGGTTGATGTAAGTAAAGTTAAACGGGTCGCGATTTGGGGAAATCATTCAGCAACACAATATCCGGATTTTTATAATGCCCTTATTGATGGAAAGCCAGTCCTAGAGGTTATTAAGGATGAAGATTGGTTAAAAACAACATTTATTGAAACTGTACAGAAAAGAGGGGCAGCTATTATTAAAGCCAGAGGGCTTTCATCTGCGGCTTCAGCAGCAAATGCCGTGGTTGATACCGTACGGAGTCTTATAACACCTACGGAAGAAGGTGAATTTTTTTCTGTGGCCGTTTCTTCGGATGGAAGTTATGGAAAAGAAAAAGGCTTAATGTTTGGTTTTCCTGTGAGGTCTAATGGTTCAGAGTGGGAAATTGTTTCTGGTATTGAACAGAATGATTTTGGTCAGGAAAGAGTAGAAAAAACATATAAAGAGCTATTAAATGAAAAAGAAGCTATAAAAGAACTTGTTTAAATTTAAGGCCCTTGTTTTTTTTATAACCACAGGGTATACTTACAATTATCAACGATGTACATTAAGAAAATGAGGATTTATGAAAAATAGAAAAAAAATAAGTTTTTTTGTTTTAAGCATTTCTTTACTTGTATTTACCGTTGGGTGTGATCAAATTTCTTCCATTACAGAATATTTTAATAAACCCGAAGAAAAAAAACAGGTTCAAAATACTCCTGATATAAAAGTAAAAAAACAGGGTAACAAGGATCAGCTCTCTTCTAATATAGTAGCTCGTGTAGGAAGCTGGACAATTTCAAAGGAGGAGTTTAAAGAGCGACTAGAGGCCTTGAAGCAAGTCATGCCTGATTATGATGTCAGCGACCCTGAAGCAAGAGCATTGGTTTTAGAAGAGTTAGTTCGCCAACAACTTTTGGTAGAAGAGGCTGAAAAAAGTGGTTTAGCAAAACAGAAAGATATTAAGGCCGCTGTTGAAGAATTTCGTAGAACGCTTATTGTCCGTGAAGTTGCCAAAAAGCTAACAGAAGGGATTGCTGTTACAGATGAAGAAGCAAAGAGCTTTTATGAAGAAAAGAAAGACGTTTTAGTTGAGCCTATGCAATGGCATGTGCGGGAAATTGTTATGAAAACACAGGGCGCAGCCAATACTCTTTTGATTGATATTCTAAAAGGTGTTGATTTTTCTGGAATAGCGAAGAAACACTCCAGTAGCGAAACAGCACAGTCGGGGGGAGATTTAGGCTTTATTAATGATGTTCCATTTGCCCAGATGGCTAATCCGTTATTATCATTAGAAGTAGGAGATGTGAGCGGTGTATTCAAGGGTCCAAAAGGGTTTTATATTATTAAATTAGAGGAAAAAAAGGGCGGTGATCAGATAGCCTTTGAAGATATTAAGGAAGAAATTGTTAATAATCAAATGCTTATGAAGCAACAAAAAGTAATATTAGATTATATTGAGGAATTGAAACAAAAATTTTCAGTGGAAATTAATGAAGAACTTTTGAAATAAGGTTTTGAAAGAGTGTTAATATTTTAGGGAGGAAAGATGGCTTTAAATTTAGAAAATAAAAAACAAATAGCAACGCTTCTTTTAGCGATAGGGTTAGGTTTGGTCGCTGTTTTTTTAACAAGTCAATATGTTGAAAATAATTTGCAAAAAAGAGCACAGGCTTATAAAAAAGACTTTGAGAAAAAAACAATAGGGCCTCTTGTCGGAGAAATAGGGGGTTTAAAACAAGAAATTAAAAAAATGGCTGCAGCACAGGCTTCTTTGGCTAAACGTCAGCAGCAACAAGCAAAATTAGTTAAGGCGGCTTCGACACAAAAATCAAGACAACCCATGCAGACAAAGACTTTAACGGATAGTTCCGTTTTTTCAGTTATAACTCCTCGAGGAAAAAGGGCTTTTACAATTAGCATTGACTCTTTGTCTGCCGTTGGAGGGCTTATTAATCCAGGAGATCTTGTAGATATTATAGCAGAGTTAACTCTTCCGGATAAAAACAACAAAAAAAACACAGGCGAACAAGTAATTACTTCTGTTTTATTTCAACAAATACAAATTCTTGCTGTTGGAACAAATTTTAAACCTATTGGCAACGCCTTGGTTTATCAAGCGCAACAGAGAGAAGCAAAGCTTAAAGTTACACTTGCTGTGGACCCTGAACAGGCTGGATTGCTTACATTTGCACAGGCCAATGGAAAGCTCCAATTGTCTTTGCGGCCACCAACGGAGCTGGGGATTAAATCATTGGAGGTTGCTTCTTGGGATGCTTTATCTGAGTATGTTTTAGAAAGTCAGGGAACAAGGCTGGCTGTTCCGGAAAAAAAATCTACGGTTAAGTCATCAGATACAGAAGGTGATTCGGATGAGATAAAGCCATTTATTCAAATTTTTCGAGGCGGTCAGGAGTTATAAATAATGAATAAAAAACAGAAAAAAATGTTTGTTTTGTGTTTTGGTGTTTTATTTTTTTTAAGCCTTTGTTTTGTTAATGCCAGAACTGTTATGGCGGCAGCAGCAGAGTTTGATTCTATTTACATAGATGAAGTTCATCTGGTTAAAGGGGAATTGGTTGTTATAAAGGTTTATGGGTTGAGCCGGCTTTCTATGACAGATCCGAATGTTGTTGATATTCAAGAGGCAGAGGAAAACGAAATATTATTAATTGCTCAGGATTTTGGACAAACAACTCTTTTTATTTGGGATGATCACGGGAAGCGCTCTATAGCTATTCATGTCTCAGCTCGGGACTTAAAGACAATAAGAATTCGTCTAGAAAAATTATTAAAAACAGCAGATATTTCAGAAGTTTCTGTTGACACCAATATTAAAGAAGGAATGCTTATTGTTTTTGGAGAGGTTCCTGAGTACAAGGAAGATCAGTTTAACCAAATTATAGAAAATTTTTCAGAATCTATCATAAATTTGGCAAAAAAGGAAGAGCCTGAGGAGTTAATCGAGATTAATATGCAGATAACAGAACACAATATCTCGTTTACTAAAAATTTAGGGATAGAATGGTTTACCGGAACACAAACAAGTTCCGATACAGCTGTTACAACGGTTTCTGGAGGAGCGCTCAACCCGACTTTTATGGAGCTTCTGCCGGATCGTGATGGTTCTGTTGGAGACTATTTTAAGGTGGGGAAATTTGTTCGTACGAATGAAAGTGCTCTTTTGGCAAGTATCAATATTCTTTTAGAGGAAGGAAAAGCAAAGTTAATTTCCAAGCCTCGTTTGGTTGTTGTCAGCGGAGAAGAGGCGAGTTTTTTGGTTGGAGGAGAAATTCCTATACGCACAACAACGACGGGATCTTCAGGGGCCACACAAGAAAATGTAACGTTTAAAAGTTATGGGGTGGGTATGACCCTTACGCCAACGCTTAAAAAAGGAAAAATTGATATTGTTTTAAACGTAAATATAAGCGATGTGGATTTATCCAATGCGGTAGGAGGTAACGTTGCTTTTGTGACGCGTAGTGCGAGCACACGTTTGTTTTTAGATAACAATCAAACAATAGTTTTGGCAGGATTGATAAAAAAAAATAGAGCAACAGCTATTAAAAGAGTTCCTTTTATTTCAAATATTCCTGTTGTGGGGGCTCTTTTTCGTAATAAGAGGACCCCTTCACCAGACATAGACCAAGAGCTTGTGATTGCCTTAACGCCGAATCTTCTAGTGCAAGAGGAAACTCAAATGAAAGAAAATACAGCTTTTTTATATAACGAAGAGGTTTCTGTTGAGAAGTCAAGTAAGGCAGGATCTAATCAAACAAAAGGATATTTTTTATCAGGGGCTCCTGAGGATATGGAGGAGTATATTCAAACCGTTCAACAGAAAATTGCTAGAGCTTTTGTCTATCCTCCAGAAGCAGTTAATCAGGATTGGGAAGGAACGGTAAAGGTCGGGATGCTTATTTTGAAAGATGGAACATTGGCATTTGCATTAGTCAAAGAGTCCTCTGGGTATGAAATTTTTGACCAAGAGGCTTTGCGAATAGCAAAAAGTAGCGCGCCTTATGAGAGCTTTCCTCTAGATACGGATCTTCAAGAAATCAATGTCACAGTCCCTATTGTTTATAAAAAACAATAACCCAAGAAAAATATTTTTATATTGTTTAAATGCTAGGTTTATGATTTAATGCTTTTTTATATTTTTAAATGTTAAACAAAAAATGTGAGTATAAATAATGGCTTGTAAAACGATTACGGTATTTAGCAACAAAGGGGGTGTTGGAAAAACTTTTTTTGCTGTTAATTTAGCTACAACATTAGCTATGGCTAAACAAAAAGTCTTGCTCTTAGATTTGGATTTTCAAGCAGGACAAGACATGGCGCGTATGCTAAATTTGTCTCCACGTGGGGCTGCCGTGGATATTTTTCCCGTATTAGAAAATATAGAAAAGGATCCTACTTTTTTACGTCAATATATTGCCACACATGCCAGCGGGCTTCATTTTCTTCCTGTTGTGAAAAGTGCTAGTCAAATAGTACAAATTACACCAGATAATATTAAGCCTTTTTTAAAAAAGATAGCAACCCTTTATAACTATATTATTATTGATTCAGGAAGAGCTTTTAGTGAAACACTTGTTACGGTATTAGACTCTTCTAATTTACTTCTTTTGGTTACCACGCCAGATATTTTAGCTGTTTATCAAATTAAGTGGTGCTTGGATGTTTTACAAAATTTACAATTTCCTTCCAAGATGATAAAGATTGTTCTTAACCGTTCCGAAAGTCGAGGGAGCGTTCCTTGGTCTGAAGTACGAACGGCGTTAACTTCGGATATTTTTGCCCATATTCCTTCTGATGGAAAGGCTGTGGGTTTAGCTTTGAACAGAGGGGTTCCTTGTGTTATGGATAGTCCACGTAGTCGTGTGGCAGAAATGTTTAATAAAATAGCAGGAATGTTGCGTAACGAGGACCTTTTTGTTAAGGCAACAGATGTCGAGAAGCTACGCATAACAGATGGTTTGGAGAAGCCAGAACAATTTTGGGAAAAATTTGGTATTTCACAACAGGTTCCTTCAGAGGTTGCGGATAATCTTTATACACCTCAGCAGGAGGAGGTTATCGCATTAAAAAAGAAAATTCATGAAAAATTAGTTAATCGGCTTAATCTTGACGGAATGACCCCAGATACACTGACGGATCTTCGGTCTATACGTAAGCTTAAAGTTACGGCAGAGAAGGTTGTTGGGGAGCTTTTGATTGAAGAGGTTGGTGGAAAAATAGGTTCGCATGAAGAGCGTGTGGAGCTGGTTAAAGATATTCTTAATGAGGCTTTGGGGTTAGGGCCGTTAGAAGATTTCTTAGCAGATCCGGATGTAACAGATATTATGGCAAACAACAAAGATAAAATTTATGTAGAAAAAAAAGGAAAGCTTGTTCTGACAAATAAAAGCTTTATTTCGGACGAAAAAATGCGAGCAGTTATTGATCGTATTATTGCCCCATTAGGTCGGCGTATTGATGAATCTACGCCTATGGTGGATGCGCGTTTGCCGGATGGATCACGGATCAACGCCATTATTCCACCGCTTTCTTTGTCAGGGCCAATGATTACGATACGAAAGTTTGGAAAAGAGCGTTTAGGAGTAAAGGAGTTATTAACAAAATATGGAAGCCTCACACAAAATATGGTCAATTTTTTACAAGCCTGTGTTTTAGGGCGAAAAAATGTAATAGTTTCTGGAGGGACGGGAGCAGGTAAAACAACCCTGCTGAACGTTATTTCTGAATTTATACCGGACAATGAGCGTATTATTACTATTGAAGATGCTGCTGAATTGAAGTTAAGAAAAAGTCATTGGGCAAGATTGGAATCACGTCCACCAAATATTGAAGGCCGAGGGGCTGTAAGCATTCGAGATTTATTTATTAATTGTCTGCGTATGCGTCCGGATCGTATTGTTATTGGGGAGTGTCGAGGGGCAGAGGTTTTGGATATGCTTCAGGCCATGAATACGGGGCATGACGGGTCTATGACAACATTACATGCCAACTCTACAAGAGATGTCTTGACGCGTATGCATTCAATGATTCTTTTAAGTGGGATTGAATTACCAGTACGCGCCATTAATGAAATGGTTTCTTCAGCCATTGATATGATTGTTCATATCAACCGTTTTTCTGATGGAACACGAAAGATTACTGGAATTACAGAAACAGTTGGGTTAAGTGATGATTTTCAGTTAGTTGTTAAAGACGTTTTTATTTTTAAGCAGGCAGGCATTGATCGTGAAGGACATATTTTGGGAGCTTTTCAGCCTACAGGTTATATTCCTAAGTGTTATGAGGAACTTGAGATGCGAGGTTTGGCTGTTAACAAAGAAATGTTTTCCGTTGAAGATTCTCAATAAAACAAAAAAAAATATTATTGCTGAGCAAGCAACCGTAGCCGATACCTTTATTTCCAGGATGGTCGGTCTTCTTGCGCATAAATCTCTCCTGAGTAACGAAGCCCTTATCATTACACAATGTAATTCTATTCATATGTTTTTTATGTCCTTTGCCATTGATGTCATTTTTGTTAATAAAAGAGATGAGGTTGTGGGATTGATTCGAAATATTAAGCCATTCCGACTAAGCCCTATTTTTTGGAAATCCTCCTACGCTATAGAGGTTTCTGTTGGTGTAATTGATTTAAGTAAAACAGAGCTAGGAGATGTTTTGGAACTAGGAAGGAAGTAAGTGGGAGTTGTTCATAAATTTAAACCAGAAGTTGTTGATTTTGTTGTGCAACAGAAAAAAGAAAATATTTCTTTTAGCTGTCGTAGATTAGCCGCTTTGGTTGAAAATCGTTTTCAAATAAAAGTTTCAAAATCATCGGTTAATAATATTCTCAAACAAGCGTCTTTAAGTAGCCCACCGAAACGTCGTACATGGATATTACAACCTAAAAAATTCAAAATTCCACACAATAAAAAGAAACAACTGTTGGAGGGCATAAAAAAGGTTATACAAGAAAGCGCTCCCTCCATAGATCCTCCTTTACAAGAAGATTTTCATCCTGAGAGTAACAAAGAGGCCTTTTCTCCTGAGACCATTCGTCATCATATCTCTCAGGGTGACAAAGATATTAAAAATGCCGGTTTAATTTTTCTTAAAGCTGCGGCATGGATGTCTTCTATGGGGAGGTATGTTCCCCTTTTAGGAGCCGAAGAGAAGGATTCTCCAGAAGTGCTTATGGCCAACTATTTTACAGATAAGGCACGTGAGTTCATTAATATATATAAAATCAATGTTTATTTAGAAGATGGTGGAAGCATGTGTTTTGACCCTTATTTTGGTTTTTTGTGGAATCAGGCTATTCCAGGGGCTATTTCTATACCCATGGATAGGGCTTTAGGTTTTCTTTCAAAAAATTTGATTAGTAATAAAAACCCTGTCATGTTTCATCATCTTCCGGAAAATAGTTTTTCACAGGTTGTGTCTATTTTTGAAAATATTTCCGGAAAACGGATTCAGAAAATTGATGTTTTTGGGGAAGAGGAAAAGTTGGCATGTTTTGATATGGTGCCTTTTCAAAGAAGAATTTTTATGTCAGGAGTTTGGAAATGGCAAAATGATTTTACAGAATGGACAAATAATGTCCACTCAAAAAATTGTAAAGAGGTTTATATTGAAGCGTTGGATCGAGTATTTAAGTTTTGTGATGGTATTGATGTTTTAGAGGGATGTGAGGGAGTTTGTTTGCGTGTTTTAATTGTGTGGACATTGGAAGAGGATTGTCCATTCTTAGTTATTCTCACCAATCATCTCAAGGTTTCGGGAGAAAAAATTGTTTTTGATTATCTTATGCGTTGGCCGTGTATGGATTCGGAGTATTCAATGGATATGTTTAAAAAAGAAAGTTCTGTTAATATTAAAATAGATTCATTTTTAAAGGAAAAAGTTCTGCCCATAGAAAGGCTTCCCTTGGATTTTAAAGAAATTTTACACGCTTATTGCCGGCAGCATTTTTTTCAAGGTGCACTTCAAGAGTTTTCCTATGAACAGGCCGAAGCAGTTATTTATAGCCTTTCAGGAGAATGTTTCATAGGCGAAACCTTTGGCCGCATAACATTATCTGTGCCAGAGGATTATCCTCATGAAGCGCTTCTACATCAAGCCGCAAAAAGAGTTAATCAAAGCAATGTATCTGATGACTCAGGACGCAGATGGTTAATTATCAAATAAAAAAAGGCGGAGCCTTTGGAAAACATTTTTTTAAATATATGTATAGGAATTTCAAAGTTTATCCCCGAGTGCTTTTGTCGGGGATCCAGGATGTTATCCTCTCAAACGATCTGGATTCCCGCTAAAAGATTGCGGGAATGACAGTTGCGCCGGAGGCGCTTAAATTAAATAAAACTTATATAAAAATACATATAATATATTATTAAAAAATTCTAATTTAGGCCCTTGCTCTTCATATATAGTATGCTATACTTACAGAGTTAATGGGGGCGCTTATATAATATATT
>UOGJ01000120.1_pt1 | contig 48377 bp, 59 predicted proteins | sample 1989031 | NCBI WGS metagenome assembly UOGJ01 (sample SAMEA4712195, study PRJEB27164) | hydrothermal vent metagenome | biome: marine basaltic hydrothermal vent biome; feature: marine hydrothermal vent; material: mineral | place: Pacific Ocean | collected 2011-06-14/2011-07-23 | depth 1719 m | reverse complement strand
GCCTAAAGAGATATGCCCAATAGTTTTAGATATTATTTACCATATGGTTTTTTATTTTTTGGAGTAGTTTTTATAATTATAGATATTTTTGAGATGGTGCATAGTCCATTTAAAGAATATTCTTCAATTGTATCAAAGTTTTTTTTAGGAACAGCTTTTATATTAACATATTATAATTACCCTAAATTTTATAAAAATCCTCAATATAAAATTTATCTTTTAATGAGTTATGGGTTTATCAGCTTGGGAGTTTTATCGATTATTTTTTATCCTGGCTCACCAAGAATAAATTTTTTAGTTATTTTAATTTTATTAATTTTATTTATAAAAAATGAAGTAAAAATTAAAAGGAGAAGTAAAAGATGAAGAAAACATTATTAAGTTTGATACTAACAATTTTTATGATATGTTTGACCGTTGCGTCAGTGCGCGCAGACATTCCGGAGTTGATTAATTTTCAAGGACGCGTGACGGATACGGCAGGCACGCCGCTTAATGGTGATTACAGCATTACCTTTCGGATTTATGATGCACAGAGTGGTGGGGCTATATTATGGAATGAAACGCAGTCGACGGTTTCAGTAAATAATGGAATATTTTCCATTCTTTTAGGCAGCGTAAGCACTTTAAATATTGCCTTTGATATTCCTTATTGGATATCGATGGAAGTTAATAACGATGGGGAGATGACACCCCGTCAGGCGATTACGAGTGTGGGGTATTCCTTTCATGCGAAGACATCGGATAGTGCTGATAATGGTATTCCCGTAGGGACCATCATTATTCGTAGAGGAGTGAGTTGTCCTGCAGGATATACTCGAGTTACGGAATTAGATGGAAAGTTTTTGACAGGGGGTTCGACGTACAATGCTGCAGTTGGGGGGAGTAATACCAGTAATCATGGGGGAAATACAGGGAATACAAGTTTATCGATTGCTCAAATGCCGAGTCATAATCATCCTGCAAAATATAGGACTGGTGACGGGATAAATCGTGCAGTTGAAACATATGATAAAACAGAATCATATTCTACTGATACAACTTTAATTGAAAATACAGGAGGAGGGCAACCACATAACCATCTAATTTCATCAGATGATAATCGTCCAGAGTTTTCGACAGTATTGTTATGTGAAAAAAATTAAAATTTTAAATTTGAGAGGAGTAATTATATGATAGTTTAATTAAAAGGTTTTAATTGCCCCCCAGTTAAACCATCAGCTTTGCTTTTGGTCATGACTTTTTTAACCATTCTTAGGACTAATTTTTTATAATTTTTCCTGGAGTTACTCATTAATAGATTTTTAAAAAAATATGAAAATCGCCTTCCATTCTAATCAGCTTTGTGAGCGAGGCTCAGAAATCGCTTTATATGATTATGCCTATTTTAATGAGAAATTATTAAATAACAACTCTGTTATTATCTCCAATAAAAATAATGATTTAAAAGCCTTAGAAAAATTTCAGCGACAATTCCAGGTTTTTCTTTATGATGATTTTGGTGAAGTTGATAGTTTTTTAAAGAGAGAAGATGTCGATGTTTTTTATGCTATTAAGATGGGAAAAAATGATGGTATAATCTCGTCTGTTTGTAAAACAGTTATTCATTGTGTATTTTGCGCAGATGATCCCCATGGGGATGTTTATGCGTGTATTTCTCCTTGGGTGAGCAGGCAGCAGAAAAAAAATCTTCCAACTGTCCCACATATGGTTCATTTATTAGAAAGTGAAGAGGACTTGCGCGTGCAGTTGAATATCCCAAAGGAGGCCATTGTTTTTGGGCGTTATGGAGGGTATGATACTTTTGATTTAACCTTTGCTCATAAAATGATTTCAAAAATTGTTCATAAACGCAAAGATATCTTTTTTTTATTTATGAATACACAGCCTTTTTATCGATCTTTTTTTCGAAAAGAACATCCTCAAATCATTCATTTGCCTTCAACGATAGATGTGAAAAAAAAAGCAGCCTTTATTAATACGTGTGATGCCATGATTCATGCTCGGGAACGTGGTGAAACATTTGGTTTAGCTATAGGTGAATTTTCAATAAAGAATAAACCTGTATTAACGTGGGGGGAGTCTTTGGAAACTAATCATTTAGAAATTCTTAAAGACAGGGCCATGGTTTATTCAAAATCAAAAGATTTATACGAAATCATTAATAATTTTCAAACATCTCAAATAAAGCATCAGAATTGGGATGCCTTTAGTGCAGATTATGCTTCTGATAAAGTTATGAAAAAATTTGCAGAGGTTTTTTTGCAGGCATAGGTATTAGTTTTGTGATTTTTAAAAGTTCCGGTGACACAATACTTAATTAAAGCAAATTTAAAAAAATTTAAAGTATGTTGAAATAAAAAAGAAGAGTCCCATTTTTCCATAAAATTCTCCACAAAGTATAAAGGAGAGTTTTATGGCAATCCTCGGAATTTTCGGAATTATTTATTATTTTATCATTGTATGCGATATTTTAATATGTTGACATTCGAAATTATCGGGTTAAAATGAAACTATGATTAAAAGAAGTCTTCTTTCTAGCTTAAAAACACATTTAGAATGTCCAGAAATCAGCCTCATTATTGGTCCTCGCCAAGCAGGAAAAACGACCATAATGGAATTATTAAAAGAATATTTGGATAAAAAAGGTGAAAAGACTTTATTTTTAAGTTTGGACTTCGAAACGGATAAAAAATATTTTCTTTCACAAAGAGCTTTAATTAATAAAATTGAATTAGAGTTTGGAAATCAAAAAGGATATATTTTTATTGATGAAATTCAACGTAAAGAAGATGCAGGGATTTTTTTAAAAGGACTTTATGATCTTCACCTTCCATATAAATTTATTGTTTCAGGTTCAGGAAGCGTCGAATTAAAAGAAAAAATCCACGAATCCCTTGTTGGCCGCAAGCGATTATTTGAGTTAAATACAATTTCTTTTAAAGAATTTGTTAACTTCAAAACAAATAATCGTTATGAAAATAACCTCATTAATTTTCTTCAAATGGAAAGTTCGCAAGGTAAATCTTTTCTTATGGAATATTTGAATTTTGGAGGGTATCCGCGTGTTGTCATAGATCCACTCCTTACAGAGAAAATACGCCTTATTGATGAAATTTATCGCAGCTATATTGAAAAAGATATTGTTTATCTTTTAAAGATTGAAAAAATAGAAGCATTTAGTTCTTTAATGAAAATTTTATCTAGTCAAATTGGACAGTTAATTAACTATTCGGAGCTATCCACATCCATTGGTATTGCTGTACAAACTATTAAAAATTATATTTGGTATGCCCAAAAAACATATACTATCAACAAAGTAACGCCCTATTTTACAAACGTCCGCAAAGAGCTTTCTAAATCTCCTATTGTTTATTTTTATGATCTTGGCTTAAGAAACTATGCTTTAGGGCTTTTTGGTCAAGTTAATACGCCTAATGAATTTAGTTTTCTTTTTGAAAATTTTGTATTTACCCTCTTAAAAGAACATTTTCAATTTTCTTCGACAGAGATTCACTATTGGCGCACTAAAGATAAAGCAGAGGTGGATTTTGTACTTTGTCGTGGCAAAAATATTGTTCCTGTGGAGGTAAAATTTAAAGAATTTAAAACACCAAAAATAGAACGCTCTCTTCATAATTTTATTGCCGCGTATCAACCTGCAAAAACTTTTATTATTAATTTAAATCTTGATAAACAAATCAAAATAAATAATACACAAATAATTTTTTTACCTTTTTATCGTTTATTAGATAAAAATTTATTTACTTAATTCTTTTTTATATTAAAAAAATATTGTTAAAGTTATAAAAATAAATATATGAAAATTGCTTTCCATTCTAATCAACTTTGTGAGCGAGGTTCAGAAATTGCTTTATATGATTATGTTTATTTTAATGAAAAATTATTAAATAATCGTTCAGTTATTATTTCTAATAAAAACAATGATTTAAGTGCTTTGGAAAAATTTCAACAACAATTTCAGGTTTTTCTCTATGATGATTTTTGTGAAGTTGATCGTTTTTTAAAAAAAGAAGGTTTTGATATTTTTTATACTATTAAAATGGGAAAAAATGATGGGATAGTGTCAACCGTTTGTAAAAAAGTTGTTCATTGCGTATTTTGCGCAGATGATCCTCATGGGGATATGTTTATGCCTGCATTTCTCCTTGGATGAGTAGGCAGAAGAAAAAAATTTTCCGGTTATTCCACATATAGTTCATTTGTTAGAAAGTAATGAAGACTTGCGTGCGCAGCTTAATATTCCAAAGGAAGCTATTGTTTTTGGACGTTAGGAGGATGTGATACGTTTTCTTTGCCTTCAACGATAGATGTGAAAAAAAGGCAGCCTTTATTCATACGTGTGATGCCATGATTCATGCCCGGGAACGTGGTGAAATATTTGGTTTAGCCGTCGGTGAGTTTTCAATAAATAATAAACCTGTGTTAACATGGGGTGGTTCTTTGGAAACGAATTATTTAGAAGTTCTTAAAGACAAGGCTTTGGTTTATTTAAAACCAAAAGATTTATATAAAATTATTGATAATTTTGAAATATCTCAAGTAAAGCAGCAGAGTTGGGATGCCTTTAGTGCAGACTATACTTCGGATAAAGTTATGAAAAAATTTGCAGAGTTTTTTTGCAGGCATAGGAAAAGAGGTAAATCCTTTTTTTAAAGTTAGGAGCGTATAAATGTATAAAAAAATACAAAATATATTAAATAAAACTAAAAAAGAAAATCCTAAAATCGCAACTGTCATTAATTATTGTACGAATGATTATCAATTTATTCAATATTGTGTTAATTCTGTAAAAACTTTTTCTTCAGAAATTGCAATCGTTGCTGCTGATCATTTTTTTGATGGAAGTAAAGAAAATGAAGGGTTTATCCAAAAAACAAAAGAAGCGACTAAGGGAGTAAATTTTATTTATTATAGTTGGATAGATAATGGTTCTCATCCAAGATTTTGGTGTAATTATTCTCGTTGGTTAGGTTTGTGTTCTATTAAGGATGATGTTGATTTTGTATTTTTTTTAGACGCCGATGAAGTGGTTGGACCTAATTTTTATGATCAAATTAAGTCTCAAACGCAATTTAAATTTGATGCCTGTTCATTTAGAACATATTGGTATTTTCGAAATCCTCAATATAGGGCACGCCGATGGGAAACACAGCCCATTCTTGCACGAAAAAGTAAATTAACCAAAAAAAGTGTTTTTGGAGATGGAGAGCGGTGGAGTATTATTGACGCGATTCCGAAGTCTAAGAGGGTAAAAAATTTTGTAGATCTAGATGGAAAACCGATGATTCATCATTACAGTTGGGTACGAACTAAAGAACAGATGCTACGAAAAGTTGAGTCTTGGAGTCATAAATTTGATCGTGATTGGGTGTCTTTAGTAAATGAGGAGTTTTCAAGAGATTTTAATGGAACGGATTTTGTTCATCATTATGAATATGACATTTTGACAGAGGAAGAGTCTTTGCTGAAGGAGTTTAAGTTTATTTAACGAGTTCCTCCTGAATTCTCGGAATTCCCTGCGGTTTTAGAAAAATACAGTATTAGAAAAATAAAAAGGAAAAAGTTTAAGCCTAAAGTGGTTTGGGCTTGATTTTTTTGTTGGGTGCACATTCCCACGCGTTTATTTTAAACATTGGGAGGTATGCGTATGCCTTTGGTCTTTTAGCCTATTGGTATTTTCGGGATGCTAAATATAGAGCGAAGACATGGGAAAGGTAGGTATGTTGGTAAGAGGAAAAAAAATATTTTTTGATGCCACACAATTTTAAAGCTAAATATGTCTTATATAAGAAGATTTTTTCATTTATTCAACTTCCTTTTTAGTTGAATAATAAGAAAGTATTGCTACAATATCACATTTGTAAAATTATTTTTTTTAAGCCGGTTAAATTAAACAAATATTTTGCAGATATTTTTATGAGATTATTTTAGATTTTAAATATTATTTTAGGGAAGAGTTATTATGACCATTGAAGAATCAATAAAAATTATAGAACGCGGTGTTGCCGAGATTATTAATAGGGAAGAGCTTAAGAAGAAGCTTGTGGGAGGTCATAAAACAGGCGTTCCACTGCGTGTTAAGGCGGGGTTTGATCCTACAGCCCCGGACATTCATTTAGGGCATGTTGTTTTATTGCGAAAGTTGCGTCAGTTTCAAGACTTGGGGCATCAGATTGATTTTTTGGTTGGTGATTTTACCGCGCTTGTGGGTGACCCTACAGGGCGAAATAAGTTAAGGCCGGCTCTTGATGCAAAATATATTCGTGAAAATGCAAAGACGTATACAGAGCAGGCATTTAAGATTTTAGACCGTAATAAGACTAATGTTGTTTTTAACGGGGATTGGCTTGGCAGGTTGAAACCTTCTTCTTTGTTAGCTCTCACGGCTAGATCAACAGTAGCCCAAATGCTGGCGCGTAATGATTTTAAGCAGCGTTTTGAGGCCAAGACTGAAATTAGTATTATGGAATTTCTTTACCCTTTATTACAAGGGTTTGATTCATTTTTTTTACGGACAGATATTGAGTTGGGGGGTACTGATCAGAAGTTTAATTTGTTGATGGGACGTCAAATTCAGGAGGCTTTATGTGAAGATATAATTTTTGAATCTGAAGTAAAAGAAATTTTAAAAGAGTTGGGAAGGGGTGAGAGTTTCAATGATTGGAAGCCAGCCAAAGATCCGCAGGTTGTAATTATGACGCCATTGCTTGAGGGTACCGATGGTGTGAAAAAAATGAGTAAGTCTTTAGGGAATTATATTGGAATCAATGAGTCTCCTAAGGAAATTTTTGGAAAACTTATGTCGATTAGTGATGAGTTGATGTGGCGATATTTTGAGCTTTTGACAGATAGGGATTGTGGTGAAGTTAAAAAGCTTCATCCAAAAGAGGCAAAAATGTTATTGAGTGCAGATGTTGTGACACAGTTTTATAATATAGAGAAGGCAGATGAATCTCGACGAGAGTTTGAGAAAGTTTTTAGTCAGGGAAAGGTTCCAGTGGATATTCCTGAATATATAATTAAACAAGACTCTGTCGAGAATTTAGTTGATGTTTTAGTTGCGACAAAATGTACGGCATCAAAAAATGAAGCAAGGCGATTGTTGAAGCAGGGAGCAATCAGTTATGAAGGTCAAAAGGTGTCTGATGAACAATGGGTGTTAAAGCCGGGTGTTGTAAAAGTTGGCAAGAGGAGATTTTTAAAATTAATTAGATAATTTTTTAAGAGTTGTAACTCTAATAGTTTTAATATATTGTATATTTTCTTTAGCGGCGTATAAAAATAAAAATAAAAGGCTTGACAAAATTTAAACATTGGATATAATTCGAAAATTATTGTCCGTAAACATGTATTAAATTTTTTGTATTTTATATAGCAGGTTTGCCCCTGTAGCTCAGTTGGTAGAGCACGTCCTTGGTAAGGACGAGGTCTCCGGTTCAAGTCCGGTCGGGGGCTTTTTCAGAGGGAACCTTAAGAGATGAGTAAAAATGCGTGAACCAATTCAATTTCAATGTACCGAATGTAAGCGAATTAATTACAGCGGAACTAAAGATAAAAAACAAAAACCAGAACGAATAGAGCTAAAGAAATATTGTCGATTTTGCCGCAAGCATACTTTGCACAGGGAAATGAAGAAATAGATTTAATCTACTGAAGGCCTGTAGCTCTAACTGGCAGAGCAACGGTCTCCAAAACCGTGGGTTGTAGGTTCGAATCCTACCAGGCCTGCTAAGGAAGGTATGTTCGGAAAACTTAAGAATTTTATTGCTGAGGTTACTGTAGAGTTAAAAAAAGTTTCCTGGATAACACGTCAGGAATTACTTGATGCAACTTGGGTTGTAGTTATTAGTTCAGCAATGCTTGGTGTTTTTATAGGGTGTACAGACTTTGTTCTTTCAAAATTTGTGGGATTGATTATTAGGTAAATTTATGAGTGAAATGAAATGGTATGTTATCCACACACAAACAGGCTCTGAAGAAAAGGCAAAAATTGGGCTTGAAAGTCGTGTAGCGACAACAGCATTAAAAGAATATATTGGTGAGATTGTTGTTCCCACAGAGCAAGTTTCAGAGGTGAGAGCTGGTAAAAAACGTATTACGGAGCGTAAATTTTTTCCTGGTTATATCATTGTTAAGATGGAAATGAATAAGGAGAGCTGGTATCTTGTCAAAAGCACGCCAGGGATCACAGGATTTATTGGCCCGGGTGGTAAGCCTGCACCAATTTCTAAGCAAGAAGTGGATGCAATATTACAGCGGACAGAAGATACTGAAACTAAGCCTACTCCAAAAGTTATTTTTGAGGTTGGGGAATCAATACGTATTTCTCAGGGGCCATTTGCTAATTTTAACGGGGCAGTAATGGAAGCATATCCTGAGCGTGGAAAATTAAAAGTGAGTGTTTCTATTTTTGGACGTTCGACTCTTGTTGAGCTTGAATATTGGCAAGTCGAGAAAGTATAAAGCTAAAAAAGCTAAAGCTAGGTAAATTATGGCAAAAGAAGTTGTAGCACAAATTAAATTATATGTTCCTGCTGGGCAAGCAAATCCAGCACCACCGGTTGGGCCTGCGTTAGGTCAGCATGGTGTCAACATTATGGGGTTCTGTAAGGCTTTTAATGAAAAGACTAAAGGTAGAGAAGGGCTTATTTTACCTGCCGTTATTAGCGTTTATAAGGATAAATCTTTTGATTTTATTATTAAAACGCCTCCAAGTTCGATATTAATTAAAAAGGCTGCAAATTTAGCTAAGGCATCTGGTACAGCAGGAAAAGAAATTATTGGAAGTATTACAGTGTCTCAGGCAGAAGAAATTGCAAAAACCAAGATGGAAGATTTAAATACTAATGATTTAAATCAAGCCATTGCAACAATTAAAGGCACTGCCAGAAGTATGGGTGTTGAGGTGGTGGGATAAAAATGGTTAAATTAAGTAAAAGAATGAAGGAAGCTTTTAAAGGGGTAGATAGAGAGAAAGCATATACCTTGCAAGAGGCTGTAGATTCGATTGGAAATTTTCCAAAGGTCAAATTTGATGAAACTGTTGAGTTAAATCTTTCCTTAAATATTAATCCAAAAAGTTCAGATCAGATGGTTCGTGGGACAGTAGTTCTTCCAAATGGTTCGGGAAAGAATGTTCGTATTGCTGTATTTTGTAAGGGAGAGTTGGAGAGTAAGGCAAAAGAAGCTGGGGCTGACTTTGTTGGGGCTCAAGAGTTGATTGATAAGGTTTCTAAAGGATTTTTAGGTTTTGATGTTGTTATCGCGGCTCCGGATATGATGAGAGATTTAAGTAAGTTAGGGCGTGTTTTAGGTCCTCGGGGGTTGATGCCCACGCCAAAAGCTGGGACGGTGACGGTTGATGTTGAGCGTGCTATTAAAGAAGTTAAAGCTGGAAAAGTTGAGTTTAAGTCCAATAAACAGGGTGGACTTCATTTGGGAGTTGGAAAAAGATCTTTTGATCAAGGTAAGCTTTTAGAAAATATTCAACATGTATTTGAGGCTATTAATCAGGCAAAGCCGTCAGCAGTTAAGGGGAATCTTATTAAAAGTGCTTCTCTTGCAACAACGATGGGGCCGGGACTGAGGGTTGTTGTATGAAAAAAGTAGGAAAAATATTTCGTGAAGGGTTGGTTAATCGTATTAAAAATGATGTACAGCAGAGTGATGGTGTTTTTTTATTGAGCTATTCATGCCTTTCTAGTAGCAAACTAACAGATTTTCGTAAAAATCTTTATTCTGCCGGAGCAAGTGTTAATGTTGCAAAAAATTCAATTGCACGGATTGCTTTGAAAGATTTGGAATATAGTGAATTGGCTGAGAAGGTTTCGGACCAAACGGCGTTTGTTTATACAAAAGAAGAGGCGCCAAAGATTTCTAAAATTCTTATTGAGTTTGCTGATGATTGTGAGGGTGTAGACATTCAGGGCGGGGTTCTTGATGGGAAAATTTTAGAAAAAACAGATGTGAAGCGTTTGTCAGAGCTGCCATCAAAAGAAGTTTTATTGGCAATGTTATTGGGAACTATTCAAGCACCGGTAACGCAGTTATTAGGAGCATTAAACGCGAAATCACGCGATTTATTATCTATTTTGAAACAATTAAGTGAGAAAAAAGGGGGCAATTAAAATGGCTGAAGATACAGCAGTAGTTGAAACTGAGGAAAAAAAAGAAGGCGTAACTCTTTCAGGAAAATTGGAAGATGTAGCTAAAACAATTGAAGGGTTAACAGCTCTTGAGTTATCGGAATTAGTAAAAGGACTTGAAGATCGTTTAGGTATTCAAGCAGCAGCGCCTATGGCGGCAGGTGTTATGATGCCGGCAGCTGGTGCAGCAGGTGGCGATTCTGGTGCAGCAGAAGAAAAAACAGAGTTTGATGTTATTCTTGCTGAAATGGGACCTAATAAAATTGCTGTTATTAAAGAGGTTCGTGCGGCAACAAGTTTAGGTTTGAAAGAAGCCAAGGATCTTGTTGAAGCTGCTCCAAAACCAGTGAAAGAAGGTGTTAGTAAAGACGATGCGGAAGAGCTTAAGAAGAAGCTTGAAGCAGTTGGTGCAAAGGTAGAAGTAAAATAAAAAATCTTTTTTAAATTTAAAAGTAAGTTCATTGCTGGTTTAATAACGAAATGTTATCGGCGAGTGATGGGCTTTCTTTTTTGGATAAATAGTGAAACTCTAATTATAAAATATTATGCCCAAAATAAATATTAAGAATTTCAGTAAGTTCCAGGATAAATTTGAATTACCGTGTTTACTTGATATTCAGCTTGTTGCTTATAAAAATTTTTTGCAGCGTTATGTATCTCCGGAAAAGCGAGAAGATCATGGTTTAGAAGAAGTTTTTCGTGAAGTTTTTCCAATGGAAAGTTATGATGGTCAGGTTAAGCTTGAATATATGGGATATTCTTTAGGGAAAGAGAAGTATTCATCGGCAGAGTGTCGTCGAAGGGGTATGAATTATGCGGCACCTTTGAAGATTAAGTTGCGATTGATTACGCCGGTTGATATTAAAGAGCAGGAAGTTTATTTTGGCGATTTTCCGCTTATCACGGATACGGGTACTTTTATTATTAACGGAGATGAGCGTGTTGTTGTTTCTCAAATTCAAAGGCCACCAGGGGCTTCTTTTGAAGAAGAGCTTCACCCTACAGGAAAAAGTCTTTATCATGGAAGGCTTATTCCTTCCAGAGGGGCGTGGTTTGAAATTAAATATGATTTAAATAATGTTTTACTTGCTTATATTGATCGTCGAAGGAATTTTCCTGCAACTCAAATTTTAAGGATTATGGGGCTTTCAAGTAATGAAGAAATTCAAAGTATGTTTGGAGATAATTTTAAAGATCTTGCCCCGACCTTAGAGAAAGATCATACTCAAAATAAAGAAGAGGCCCTTTTAGATTTTTATCGAAAAATGCGCCCGACAGAGCCAGCAACAGTAGAGGTTGCAGATGCTCTTTTTTACAGATTGTTTTTTGAGCCTAAGCGTTATGATTTGAGTAAGGTTGGGCGACACATCATTAATCGAAAATTAAACATGGATGTGCCATTAGACAATCGTGTTTTAGGGATTTCAACAGTTGCAGAGGTTATTCGTTATTTGATTGGTTTACGTGAAGGACGAGGAGAGACGGATGATATTGATCATCTTGGTAATCGTCGTATTAAAACAGTTGGAGAGCTTGTTCAGAATCAAGTGCGTATTGGTTTGGCTCGTTTAGAGCGTTCTATTAAAGAACGTTTGGTTGTTATGAGTACTTTTGAGAGTTTAACTGCGCATCACCTTATCAATTCCCGCCTTTTTTCGAATCAAATTCAAGATTTTTTTGCACGAAGCCAGTTATCTCAGTTTATGGATCAAGTTAATCCCTTGTCTGAAATGACGCATAAGCGTCGTTTAAGTGCTTTAGGGCCTGGAGGGCTTTCACGTGAGCGTGCAGGTTTTGAAGTTCGTGATGTTCACCCAACGCATTATGGCCGTGTTTGTCCTATTGAAACTCCTGAAGGTCCTAATATTGGATTAATTGCTTCTTTAACCACCTGTGCGCGTGTAAATGATTTGGGTTTTATTGAAACACCTTATCGCAGGGTTGTTAATGGTGTCGTGGGTAAAAAAATTGATTTTTTAACAGCAGATAAGGATCAAAATGAGTACGTGGCACAGTCAAATTCTCCACTTAAAGAGGGGGGTATTTTTAAAGATAAGGCTGTTTCTTGTCGATATAAAACAGATTTTCCTAGAGCAAATCCAAAAGATATTAAATATATGGATGTTTCTCCTTTACAGGTTGTTTCAGTGGCCGCTTCGTTAATTCCTTTTTTGGAGCATGATGATGCTAATCGTGCTTTGATGGGTTCAAACATGCAGCGTCAAGCAGTTCCTTTGATGGTTCCTGAGGTACCACATGTGGGAACGGGTATGGAAGGTAAAGTTGCGAGGGATTCAGGTGTTGTTGTTATTGCGAAAAATTCAGGAACTGTTAAAAAAATTGATGCCTCTGAAATTGTTGTCGGAGAAACGGTCTATTCATTAAAAAATTATCAGCGTACAAATGCAAATACATGTATTCATCAAAGGCCATTAGTAAAGATTGGTGAAAAAATTTCTTCTGGTCAGGTTATTGCTGATGGCGTTGGAACACAACAGGGGCGGTTGTCACTGGGGCGCAATGTTCTGGTAGCATTTATGCCATGGCGTGGATATAACTTTGAAGATGCTATTTTAATTAATGAGCGCATAGTGCGTAATGATGTTTTTACTTCTATTCACGTTGAAAAATTTGAAGTAGAGTGTCGAGAAACACGTTTAGGAAATGAAGAGATTACTCGGGATATTCCCAATGTGGGTGAAGAGGCTTTAGTAAGTCTTAATGAGGATGGAATTATTAGAATTGGGGCTGAGGTTAAAGTTGGGGATATTCTTGTTGGAAAGGTTACGCCAAAGAGTGAAAAGGAGCTTTCACCTGAGGAGCGTTTATTACGTGCTATTTTTGGTGAAAAGGCGGCGGATATTAGGGATACATCCTTAACATTATCCCCTGGAATTCAAGGCGTTGTTGTTAATATTGAGGTTTTTCAGCGAAATGAACGTGGACGTAGGTCAAAGGCGGATAAGGCAAAAGAGGTTGAAGCTGTTGAAAAGATAAAGGCTTATTATAAGCAGGAAATTTTATTTGCTGAAGAAGAAAAAGAACGAAAAATGTGTGAAATTTTAGGTATTGATAAAAAGAAGTTAAGTCGAGTTAAGTTTGAAAATTTAGAGGAAGATTCTGAAGAGCGTGAAATTTTGCAGTTTTATAATGATAAAATAGCAGAATTGGTTGAAGAAGAGGAGCATGAGGTTGAAAGGGTTAAACGTGGAGATGAGCTTCCTGCAGGTGTTTTGAAGCGAGTTGTTGTTTATGTAGCAACAAAGCGTAAGCTTTCAGAAGGAGATAAAATGGCTGGTCGCCATGGAAATAAGGGGATTGTTTCACGAATACTGCCGGAATCAGATATGCCATTTTTGGCAGATGGATCTACGGTTGATATTGTTTTAAATCCTTTAGGCGTTCCTTCTCGTATGAATGTTGGTCAACTTTTGGAAACACATTTAGGGTGGGCGGCGCGATCATTAGGGTTTCATGCAGAGACCCCGGTTTTTAATGGAGCAGATGAAAAAGAGATTCGTGGCTGTCTTAAAGAAGCTGGATTGCCGGAAGATGGAAAAACAACCGTTTATGACGGGCATACAGGATTTTCTTTTGATCAAAAAGTAACGATTGGTATTATTTATATGTTAAAGCTTAATCATCTTGTGGATCAGAAAATTCATGCACGTTCTATTGGTCCTTATTCTCTTGTTACACAGCAGCCATTAGGTGGAAAGGCGCATTCTGGGGGGCAACGCTTTGGGGAAATGGAAGTTTGGGCATTAGAGGCTTATGGTGCAGCTTACACGCTACAGGAAATGTTAACTGTAAAAAGTGATGATGTAATGGGGCGTAGTAGAATGTATGAGGCTATTGTTAAAGGTCAACAAAAGTTGGTTGCTGGAATTCCAGAGTCTTTTAATGTGCTTGTTAAAGAGCTGCAAGGGCTGTGTTTAGATATTAAAATGGTTAAAGCTAGTTCTGAAAAAGTGGTTGCAGCTTCTGTAGAAAAAAAGGCAAAACCAAATAAGGAATAAAACCCTATGGCTAAGAAAAAAGATATTTTACATAATCAAGATAGAGTTACCATTCAGATTGCTTCTCCAGAAGTTATTCGTTCTTGGTCTAATGGAGAAGTAAAAAAAGCGGAAACATTAAATTATCGAACATTAAAGCCGGAAAAAGGTGGTCTTTTTTGTGAAAAAACTTTTGGGCCTGTTCGGGATTGGGAATGTAATTGTGGAAAATATAAGGGTATAAAGTTTAAGGGAATTACTTGTGACCGTTGTGGTGTAACAATTACACGTTCATCTGTTCGTCGTGAGTATATGGGGCATATTGAATTGGCTTGCTCTGTAACACATATTTGGTTTTATAAGGCTGTGCCAAGTCGTTTATCGGCTTTATTGCAGGTTACGTTGCGGGATTTAGAAAAGCTTATTTATTATGAAGAATACATTGTTATGGATCCAGGTGATACGCCGCTCAAAAAGAATCAGTTTTTATCGGAAGATCAGTATCAAGATATGATGATTAAGTATGGTGGAAGCTTTAAGGCCAGGATAGGTGCTTCTGCAGTTAAGGAATTATTACATGATCTTGATCTTGGCGCTCTATGTAAAAAATTACGAAAAGATTTAGAGAAATCTAATCCTACAGGGACAAATGCTAAAAAAATTGCTAAGACATTAAAGATTGTTGACGATTTTAGAAGTTCTGATAATTTGGCAGAATGGATGGTTTTAGATGTTCTTCCTGTTATTCCTCCAGATTTGCGTCCGCTTGTTCCACTTGAAGGAGGGAGATTCGCAACATCTGATTTAAATGATCTTTATCGTCGAGTTATTAATCGTAATAATCGTCTGAAAAAATTGATTGATTTGAAAGCGCCGGAAATTATATGTCGCAATGAAAAACGTATGCTTCAAGAAGCTGTTGATGCCATGCTTGATAATGGGCGTCATGGTCGTCCGGTTTTAGGTTCTGGTAACCGTCCTTTAAAGTCATTATCGGATATGCTTAAAGGAAAACAGGGTCGATTCCGTATGAATCTTCTTGGAAAGCGCGTAGATTATTCAGGGCGTTCTGTTATTGTGGTGGGTCCAAATTTAAAACTTTGGCAATGTGGTTTGCCAAAGAAAATGGCACTTGAGCTTTTTGAACCATTTATTATTCGGAAGCTACGTGAAAAAGGTTTTGTGCACACAATTAAAGGTGCCAAGCGGATGGTTGAGCGGGCTAAAATTGAAGTTTGGGATATTTTAGACGAGGTTATTAAAGATCATCCCATTATGCTTAATCGTGCGCCAACTCTGCATCGTTTGAGTATTCAGGCCTTTTATCCTGTTTTAGTTGAAGGTAAGGCTATTAAATTACATCCATTAGTTTGTGCGGCTTTTAATGCTGATTTTGATGGTGATCAGATGGCTGTGCATGTTCCACTTTCATTGGAAGCTCAGGTTGAATGCCGTTTAGAGCTTTTATCTGTTAATAATTTATTTTCTCCTGCAGATGGACGCCCTGTTATTTCTCCCTCTCAGGATGTTGTTTTAGGATTATATTATTTAACAAAAGAAGATGCGTCCATTAAAGAAGATGATACGATTTATTCTTCACCTTCGGAAGTAGAGGTTGCATTTAATGATGGGGCTTTACCATTGCACAAGCGAATTAAACTTCGTCTGGTTCGACCAGCTTGGGGTGCAGAAAAGCCGTCTCTCATTATTTCGCAGGAAGCAGCTTTGGCAGAGGTTGAGGATAAAAAGGAAGATCAAAAAAAAGCAATAATTATTGAGACAACGGTTGGAAGAGTTTTGTTTAATGCCGTGCTTCCGGAAGATTTCGGTTTTGTTAATTGTCTTCTGGATAAGAAGACAATAGGTGTTGTTATATCGGATTGTTATAAGCATTTTGGACAAGGAGAAACAATCACCCTTCTGGATAAATTAAAAGAACTTGGTTTTAGTCAGGCGACGCAAGCAGGAATTTCCATTAGTATTGCTGATATGATCATTCCAGAAGAAAAAGAAGGTATTCTTAAGAATTCAAATCAAGAGGTCTCTAAGGTTGAAGAACAATATCGTAAAGGTATTATTACTGGACGTGAGCGATATAATAAAATTATTGATGTTTGGACACATACAACAGAATCAATTTCGGATTTAGTTTTTAGTCAGATGAATGAATTTAATCCTGTTTTTATTATGGCAGACTCTGGGGCGCGTGGTTCCAGACTTCAAATTCGACAGCTTTCAGGTATGCGTGGTTTAATGGCTAAGCCGTCAGGTGAAATTATTGAAAATCCGATTACAGCAAGTTTTCGTGAAGGGTTGACTGTTTTGGAATATTTTATTTCAACGCATGGTGCGCGTAAAGGGTTGGCTGATACAGCACTAAAAACAGCTGATGCAGGATATTTGACTCGTCGCCTCGTCGATGTAGCTCAAGAAATGGTTGTTACTGAGGATGATTGTGGTACTCTCAACGGAATAACGGTTGCCGCTATTATTGAGGGGGATGAGTTAGTTGTTAGTTTAAAAGAGCGTATCACTGGACGTGTTGCTTTGGACAGTATTGTTGATATTGTCACAGACCAAAAGGTTGTTGAGGCTGGTCAAGTAGTTACTGAAGAAACAGCAGAGTTTATTGAACATTTGGGTATTGAAAAAGTACGTATTCGTAGTGTGTTAACATGTGAGTCGGCACGAGGACTATGTGTGAAGTGTTATGGTAGAAATTTAGCAACACAGCGTCTTGTTGAGATTGGTGAAGCTGTCGGAACAATTGCTGCTCAAAGTATTGGGGAGCCAGGAACGCAGTTAACAATGAGGACTTTTCATATCGGGGGAACAGCAAGTCGTTCGATTGAACAATCTTTCTATAAGTCTAAAAATACAGGAACAATTAAATATCATCAATTGCGTGTTGTAGCCAAGGGTAAGGAATTTATTGTTTTAAATCGTAATGGATCGATTAGTATTAATAATGAATTTGGACGGGAGTTTGAGCGTTATCAATTACCGCAAGGGGCGAGTATTCAATATGCAGATAACTCTGCTGTTGAGCAAGATAAGGTTTTTGTTACGTGGGATCCTTACACTGTTCCAATTATTACTGAGGCAAAAGGGGTTGTTACTTCCGAGGATATTATTTCTGATGTAACTGTTCAGGAAGAGAAAAATGCTGTAACAGGTGTGACTGAGAGAGTTGTCGTCGAGCATAAACAGGAATACCATCCACAAATTGTTATTACGGATGAAAAAGGTGAGGTTGCCGGGATTTATTCAATCCCTATTGGTGCGCATATTCTTGTTCAAGATCAACAAAAAATTAATGCAGGGGACTTGATTGCAAAAATTCCTCGAGGAGCTGGGAAGACTAGGGATATTACAGGAGGGCTTCCTCGTGTTGCTGAGCTTTTTGAAGCGCGTAAACCAAAAGATCCGGCTGTTATCAGTGAGCTTGATGGAATCGTTGAGTTTGGTGAAGATAAAAAAGGTCGACGGACAATCATTGTAAAAAGTCAGACAGACATGACGGGTGAGTATACAATTCCTCATGGAAAGCATCCTAATGTTTATAAAGGGGATCGTGTTTTTGCTGGACAGCAGTTGACAGACGGGCCAGTCGTTCCCCATGATATTTTAAAAGTTTGTGGGGATAAAGTTTTGCAAGAATATTTGCTTAATGAAGTTCAGGAAGTTTATCGTCTGCAAGGTGTACGGATTAATGATAAACATATTGAGTTGATTGTTTCACAAATGCTCAAGAAAGTAAAGATTGAAGATTCAGGTGATACACGATTTCTTATTGGTGAACAAATTAATCGCATTACTTTTAAAAAAGAAAATGAAGAAGTTTTAAAGAAAAAAGGTAAGCCTGCACAAGCAACGCCATTGCTTTTAGGGATCACAAAGGTGTCACTCACGACGGAGAGTTTTATTTCTTCTGCAAGTTTTCAAGAAACAACTAGGGTCTTGACAGATGCAGCCTCTTCTGGTAGAATCGACCACCTTCGGGGCCTTAAAGAGAACGTAATTGTAGGTCATTTAATTCCCGCAGGGACGGGATTACAACAATATAACAACATAGAAGTGGTGAAATATGCCGACAATACAACAATTAATTCGAAAACAGAGAACGCAGAAAAGCAAGAAGACTAACTCACCCGCATTAACAAATTGCCCATTTCGTAGAGGTGTTTGTTTGCAAGTTAAGACAATGACTCCAAAAAAGCCAAATTCAGCTTTACGGAAAATTGCCAGAGTTCGTTTATCAAATAAGTTCGAGGTGACTTCTTATATTCCAGGAGAAGGTCATAATCTTCAGGAGCACTCCATTGTTTTGGTTCGTGGCGGACGGGTTAAAGATTTACCAGGTGTCCGCTATCATATTATCCGTGGCGCGTTAGATACGGCGGGAGTTGCTAAGCGGAAAAAGTCAAGATCAAAATATGGGGCAAAGAAAGAGGGCAATAAATAATTATGAGAAGGCGTAGAGCAGAAAAAAGAGAAGCAGTTGCAGATCCAAAATATAATAGTAAGCTTGTAGCTAAATTTATTAATAATCTTATGGTAGAAGGTAAAAAGACTATTGCAGAAAGTATTGTTTATAATGCCTTTGATATTTTAGAAAAGAAGACTCAAGAAGATGGAGCCTTAAAGGTTTTTAATAAGGCTATCGAAAATGTTCGTCCTAAGATTAAGGTAAAATCACGCCGTGTTGGAGGTTCTACATATCAGGTTCCTGTTGAAGTTTCCACACCTCAGGGGAATTCCTTAGCTATACGATGGATAAGAGATTTTGCAAGAAAGAAAAAAGGGCGTCCGATGCAGCAAAAGCTAGCTGATGAATTGTTTGCAGCTTATAAAGGTGAAGGTTCAGCAGTTAAGAAAAAAGATGATACACATAAAATGGCAGATTCCAATAAAGCATTTGCTCATTTAAGGTGGTAAGGGTTTATAAAATATTATGGCAACTCCATTAAAAGATTATAGAAATATAGGAATTATCGCACATATTGATGCGGGCAAAACAACAACAACAGAGCGTATCCTCTATTATGCTGGTGTTATTCATAAAATGGGGACTGTTGATGAAGGTAATGCGACCATGGACTGGATGGCACAGGAGCAAGAGCGTGGGATTACAATTACGTCTGCTAATACAACCTGTGCATGGAAGGGTAATAAGATTAATATTATTGATACGCCTGGACACGTTGACTTTACTATTGAAGTAGAGCGTTCTTTAAAAGTGTTGGATGGGGCAGTTATTGTACTTTGTGCGACAAGTGGAGTTCAATCTCAGACAGAAACAGTATGGCGTCAAGCAGATCGTTATAATGTTCCAAGGATTTGTTTTATTAATAAATTAGATCGTTTGGGAGCAAGTTTTGAGCGTGTTTTGGGTGAAGTTCGGGATCGTTTTGGAGCAAATGCGGCAGCCATCCAAATTCCTGATGGTGCGGAAGAAAATTTTAATGGGCTTATTGATATTGTTGAAGAGAAGTATTATGTCTATATGGATGATAAGGGTGATAATATTGAAGTTAGGGATGTTCCTGAGGATTTTAAGGAGAAGGTTATTGAGGCACGGCATGAATTATTGGAAAAGTTGTCCGATGCTGATGATGAAATTATGGAGAAATTTTTAGAAGAAAAGGAAGTTAGTGTTGAAGAGCTTAAGGCAGGTATTCGTCGAGCAGTTTGTAAGAGTGCATTTTTACCTGTTTTAACAGGAACGGCTTTGAGAAATAAAGGTGTTCAGTTGGTGTTAGATGCGGTTAATGATTACCTTCCTTCCCCGTTAGATATTCCTCCCACAAAAGGTTTTAATGTTGATAATCTTGAAGAAGAGATGGAAAGAAAAGCAAGTCTGGATGAGCCAATGAGTGCTTTGGTTTTTAAAATTGCGACGGATCCTTACGTTGGAAAACTTTTTTATGCGAGAGTTTATTCTGGGACGCTTGTTTCAGGCTCTCAAGTGTATAATTCTTCAGAGAAGAAAAAAGAGCGTATTGCAAAGATAGTTGTTATGCATGCTAATAAGCAAGAAATTGTTGAAAAGGCTACTGCTGGTGAGATTGTGGCTTTAGTTGGTTTGAAAGAGACGCGTTCTGGTAATACACTTTGCGATATGGAAAATAAAATTTTGTTAGAAAATATGAAGATTCCTGATCCAGTTGTTTCAATGTCTATTGAGCCAAAAACCAAGGCGGATTCTGATAAGATGGGATTGACTTTACGCAAATTTCTCGACGAAGATCCTTCATTAAAAGTTACCTATGATGCTGAAACTTCTCAGACAATTATTTCGGGAATGGGTGAGTTGCATTTAGAAATTATCATTGATCGCATGAAGCGAGAATTTAATTTAGAAACAACGGTTGGTCGTCCAGAAGTTGCTTATAAAGAAGCGATAACGCAGGCTGTTAAGGAGGTTGAGGGTAAATTTATATCTCAAACAGGTGGTCGCGGGCAATATGGGCATGTGGTTGTTAATATTGAGCCTGCTGAGGAAAAGGGGTCTGGAATTATTTTTGAGAATAAAATAAAGGGTGGTTCAATTCCTCGAGAGTTTATAAAGCCTATTGAAAAAGGTATACGTGCCGCGGCAACAAGCGGTGTTGTGGCTGGATATCCTGTTACTGATTTTAAGGTTACGCTTGTTGATGGTTCTTATCATGATGTTGACTCTAGTGAGCTGGCTTTTCAAATGGCAGGAAAAGAAGCTTTGAAAAAATGCTTAACTTTAGGTAAGTCTGTTTTACTTGAGCCAATTATGGATGTTGAGTTGGTTTCGCCTGAGGAGTTTATGGGGGCTGTAATGGGGGATATAAATACTCGACGCGCACGTATTGTAAGTTTGGGGGCTCGCTCAAATTTAAAAACAACGCGTTGTGAGGTTCCGCTTGCAGAAATGTTTAATTATGTTAATGCGATACGTTCGTTGTCTCAAGGACGCGCTTCATTTACTATGGAGCCGTCATTTTATGATATAGTTCCACAATATGTTACAGATAAAATTGTTGGAACACGTGAAGGTGTTGGTAATAAAAAATAAGTTTTAAATTTCTGAAAAAGGGGGCTTTTTAAAATGGCTAAAGAAAAATTTGTACGAAACAAACCGCATATGAATATTGGAACTATTGGTCACGTTGACCATGGAAAGACGACATTAAGTGCGGCTATCACAACAATCTTAGCAAAGAAGGGTTTGGCTGAATTGCGTGATTATTCATCTATTGATAACGCACCGGAAGAAAAAGAACGTGGAGTAACAATTAATATTGCTCATCTTGAGTATGAAACGGAAAAACGTCACTATGCACATATTGACTGTCCAGGACATGCCGATTATATTAAAAATATGATTACGGGGGCAGCTCAGATGGATGGGGCTATTTTAGTTGTGTCTGCTGCTGATGGAGCGATGCCTCAAACTAAAGAACATATCCTTTTAGCTCGTCAGGTAAACGTTCCTTCTCTTGTTGTATTTTTAAATAAATGTGACCAAGTTGAAGATAAAGAGCTTCTTGAATTAGTTGAAATGGAATTGCGTGAGCTTTTGAGTAAATATAAATATGATGGTGATAATACACCAATCATTATGGGGAGCGCTTTACAGGCTTTGGAAAATCCTGATGATGAAGAAAAAACTAAGCCTATTTTGGATTTAATGCAGGTTGTAGATGACTTTATTCCTGAGCCACCACGTGAACTTGATAAGCCTTTTTCAATGGCTATTGAAGACGTTTTTTCAATTTCTGGTCGTGGAACAGTTGCGACAGGTCGTATTGAAAGAGGTAAAGTTAAGGTTGGGGAAGAGGTTGAAATTGTTGGTATGAAGAAAGAAGTTGAAAAAACGATTGTTACTGGTGTTGAGATGTTTCGTAAGGAAATGGATGAGGGTCAAGCAGGAGATAATGTTGGGCTTCTTTTACGTGGGGTTAATAAGGAAGATATTGAACGTGGACAAGTTTTAGCTGCTAAAGGCTCCATTAAACCACACACAAAATTTAAAGCAAAGGCTTATATTTTGACTAAAGAAGAGGGTGGTCGTCATACGCCTTTCTTTAAAGGATATAGACCTCAGTTTTATTTTAGAACAACAGATGTTACAGGAACGGCCAATCTTCCTGAAGGTGTAGAAATGTGTATGCCTGGAGATAACGTTGAAATGGATGTGGAATTGATTGTGCCTGTAGCAATGGAAAAAGAATTGCGTTTTGCCATTCGAGAAGGTGGGCGTACTGTTGGGGCTGGAGTTATTCACGAGGTAATAGAGTAAATTTAAGTGGCTAGTGAAAATTTAATTAAAAATTCATTAGCCGCTAATTTTTTCTAAAAAATATAAATATGCAAAAAATACGTATAAAACTTAAAGCATTTGACCATCGCCTTATTGACCAATCAGCTCAAGAAATTGTTGATACAGCTATTCGAACAGGGGCCAAAATTTCTGGACCTGTTCCTTTGCCGACAAAAAAAGAGTTGTATACTGTTTTGAAGTCTCCTGTTGTGAATAAAAAAGCACGAGAGCAATTCAGTTTGGCGACGCATAAACGGCTTATTGATTTGGTTGAGCCAACGGCAAAAACAGTAGAAGCACTGCGTAAATTAAATTTACCTGCTGGGGTTGATGTTGAAATTAAGCAGTAGTTTGGAGAGATTTAGATAATGATTAGAGGTTTGTTGGGAAAAAAATTAGGAATGAGTCAAATTTTTGATAAGGATGGGAATTTTATTCCTGTCACACTTGTCGAAGTTGGGCCTTGTACAATTCTCGAGTTAAAGGATGTGCCTTTAAAGGTAAAGCTAGGATTTGGTTCAATAAAAGAAAAGCATTTAAAAAAGCCTGAAGAAGGGTATTTTAAGAAAAATAAGATTTCTCCTATGCGTAGAATCAATGAGTTTACATCGACAGATAATTCCAAATATAAAGTTGGTCAGGAATTAAAGGCTGATATTTTTAAGGCAGGGGATTTTGTTGCGGTCACTGGAAAATCTATTGGGAAAGGTTTTCAGGGTGGTATGAAACGTTGGAATTGGGATGGGGGTCCTGCAGGACATGGTTCTAAGCATCATCGACGTGTAGGATCTATTGGAGCTAGTGCTGATCCATCAAGAACATTTCTTGGAACTCATATGCCAGGTCAGATGGGAAATAAAAATGTAACTGCGCAGGGTTTACGTGTCATGGAAGTTGATCTTGAAAATAATATTATTCTAATTAAGGGGGCTGTTCCAGGATCTAAAAATGCACCTCTTTTGATTAAGCGTTCGTTAAAGAAGGCTTTTAAATCTCTTGATGAAGTAAAGGTTGTTGTTAAGCATAAGGTTAATCCAATGAAGCAAGCTAAAGCTAAGGCTAAAGGGAAATAATATAAAGTGAATAGTTTAGAAGTTTTAAATATTGATGGCGAAAAATCAGGAAGTGTAGATGTTCCTGAAGCGGTATTTGGTGGGCATATTAATAAGGCAGTCATTCATCAAGCTATTGTTATGTATCAGGCTTCATTACGTCAGGGAAATGCGTCTACTAAGGAGCGGGCTTATGTTTCTGGGGGTGGAAAAAAACCTCATAAGCAAAAGGGGGGTGGGCGTGCACGTGCAGGATCAAATCGATCACCTTTATGGAAGGGTGGAGGTGTTACATTTGGACCACACCCTCGGGATTTTGACTATCCTCTCCCAAAAAAAATACGAACAGTTGCTTTGAGGGAAAGTCTTAATGCAAAATATCAAGATGGAAATTTGGTTTGTGTTGATGATATAAAAGTTTCTATGAGTAAGACTAAAGAATTTGCTGAGATGTTGAAAAAATTAGATTTGACTGGAAAAACGCTTGCTATATTTGATGGCTGTGATTCAAGTGTTTTACGTGTATCAAAAAATATTCCCTATTTTAACTTAAGGCGTTCGCAAGATGTCAATACTTACGATATTTTACGTAATAAAAAAGTATTGATAACAAAGACTGCATTTACAAATTTATTAGAGAGGGTTAAAAAGTGATTACCTCTTACGACATACTTAAAACACTAGTAAGAACTGAAAAAGGAACAGATCTTGAAGAGCAAGGAAAGTATCTTTTTCAGGTAGCAACACGCGCTAATAAAATTGAAATTCGTCACGCTGTAGAAGAAGTTTATAAGGTTAAGGTTTTGGCGGTCAATACAATGAAGGTTCAAGGAAAAATGAAGCGTGTGCGTAAAGAAATTGGACGAACAACTCCATGGAAAAAAGCAATTGTTACCTTAAAAGAAGGTGACAAAATTGAAACAACTTAGTTTAGGAAGATAAGATATTATGGGTATTAAGCGGTTTAAGCCAACGACAAGTACTTTAAGGTTTACAGTCATTTCTGATTTTTCAGAAATTACAAAGAGTAAGCCAGAAAAATCATTGTTAAAGCCTTTGAAAAAGACTGGCGGGCGGAATATGTATGGACGTATAACGGCACGTTATCGCGGTGGCGGACATAAGAGAATGTATCGTTTAGTTGATTTTAAGCGCAATCAAATTGATCAAGAGGCCGAAGTTTTAGCTATTGAATATGATCCAAATAGAAGTGCACGAATTGCTTTGATCCAATATCCTGACGGAAAAAAATCATATATTATTGCTCCATTAGAACTCAAAGTTGGTGAAAAAATTCTTAGTACATATGAAAAAGATATTGAATTTAAGGCAGGAAATTGTTTGCCTCTTAAAAAAATACCTTTAGGTACAGCCATACATAATATTGAACTAAAGCCTGGGCGAGGTGGTGTTATTGCCCGTTCAGCTGGAACTTCAGCGCAGCTTATGGCTAAAGAAGGTGATTATGCTTTTATAAAAATGCCTTCGAGTGAGGTGAGAAAGATTTTAATTAAGTGCCGTGCGACCATTGGTCAAATTGGTAATGTGGAGCATGAGAGTTGTGTCATTGGTAAGGCTGGTCGGATGCGCTGGTTAGGTCGTCGTGGAGGTGTCCGTGGGGTTGTTATGAATCCTGTTGATCACCCTCATGGAGGTGGTGAAGGAAAGGCTCCTCAAGGAAATCCTCATCCTGTAACACCTTGGGGAAAGGCGACAAAGGGGTTAAAAACCAGAAAAAAGAACAAATATTCCAATAAATATATTGTTAGAAGAAGGGGAAGCAAATAATATGCCGCGTTCGATTAAAAAAGGTCCATATATTGAAGAATCTTTATTAAAAAATTTTAAGCGTATGGTTGATTCAGGGCAAAAGAAGCCACTTAAAACCTGGTCTCGACGCTCAACAATTGCGCCTAATTTCGTAGGTTATACCATTGCTGTTCATGATGGTCGAAAACATGTTTCTGTTTTTATTACAGAAAATATGGTTGGGTATAAGTTTGGAGATTTTGCTCCTTCAAGAACTTTTAAGAAGCATGGTGGTATAAAAGCTAAGAAAGCAGCTCAAAAGACATAAGGTAAAAAAATATGATAGCTCAAGCTAAAGGAAAATATATGCGTGTTTCACCGACGAAAGTCAGACAAGTTATTGATTTAATTCGCGGGAAACATGTTGGAGAATCAGCGGCTATTTTGATGCATTTAAATAAAGGCTGTACAAAGATGATCAGTAAAATTTTGAGTTCAGCTGTGGCTAATGCAAAGCAGCAAGGTTTGTTCGAGGAGAATCTTTTTATCTCTCGTATTTATTCTGATCAAGGGCCTTCATGGAAAAGATTTCGAGCAGCTGCTTTTGGTCGTGCAACGCGAATTTTGAAGAAAACATCACATTTAACCATTGAACTTGATTTAATTACTTAAGGAGAAACAAACACGTGGGTCAAAAAGTCAGTCCTATTATTCAGCGCATTGGGTATATTGAAAATTGGCGAAGTTTGTGGTATGCCGACAAGAATGAGTATCGACAAAATATTTATGAAGATTATAAAATTAGAGCTTTTATAAAGAAACGTTTTGCGCAAGCGGCGGTGTCGAGAGTGGTTATTGAGCGTTTAGCAGGGAAGATAAAGGTGATTATTCATACAGCGCGTCCTGGAGTTATTATTGGACGTCGAGGAGCTGATATTGACAGGTTGCGGACAGAGCTTGGAAAAATTTCTGCGAAGGAAATTTCCATTGATCCTAAAGAAATTAAGGTTCCTTCAGCAGATGCACAACTTGTGGCTCAAAATGTCGCTTTTCAGTTAGAAAAACGTATTGCTTTTCGAAGAGCCATGAAGCGTGCGATTGATCAAGCAATGGGATCAGGAGCAGCAAAAGGGATTAAAATTAAATGCTCGGGTCGCCTTAATGGTGTAGAAATGGCACGTAAGGAATCTTATCAAGAAGGTAAGTTACCATTACATACATTTCGTGCTCAAATTGATTATGGTTTTGCTGAAGCACATACAACTTATGGTGTTTTGGGTATTAAGGCTTGGATTTATAAAGGTGATGTTATTCGTGAAATTAAGCGTCAGGAAGCACCAGCACAGAAAGTAAAAGGTTAAAGGCTAGGAGAAAAAATGCAATTAATGCCAAGAAAAATTAAGTATCGTAAATCTCTCAAAGGAAAAATTCGTGGGATAGGAACAAATGGAAGTCGTATTTGTTTTGGCGAATATGGAATTAAAGCCTTAGAAAATGGTCTTATAAGAGGAAATCATATTGAAGCATGTCGCTTAGTGGTTGCCCGTAAAGTAAAGGGTACTGGTAAGCTTTGGATTAATATTTTTCCACATAAACCTGTATCAAAAAAACCAGCTGAAACGCGTATGGGTAAGGGCAAAGGGGATTTAGATCATTGGGTTGCTGTTGTTAAGCGTGGAAAAGTTATTTTTGAACTTAGTGGTATTCCCGAAGATTTTGCAAGAATAATTTTTCGCTTGGTGGCCTTTAAGCTTCCGATTAAAACTAAATTTATCATTCGAAATCAAATATAGAGGCGTTCTGATGAAAACGAAGGAATTACGGGGCTTAAGTTCCGATGAATTATTACAAAAAGAAAAAATATTCAAAAAGGAGCTTTTTGATCTTAATTTTCAACGTAAGGTTGGAGGGCTAGAGAAGCCGTCAAGGTTTCGTGGATTGAGAAAAAACATCGCTCGTATTTTTACAATTTTAAGAGAAAGAGAACTGGACAATGACGGAAATAGAAAATCGAAAAAATAGAAGAAGATTTCTTCAGGGAACAGTCATAAGCGATAAGATGGATAAGACGCGCGTAGTGCAAGTGCGTTCTGAAAAAAAACATCCAAAATATCATAAAATTATTCGTAGTGCATCCAAATATAAAGCCCATGATGAAAAAAACGCATCCAAATCTGGAGATGTTGTAAGAATTATGGAAACACGACCAATATCAAAGGATAAACGTTGGACGATCCAAAGCATTGTTGAAACGGCCAATAAATAAGGGATTATTATGATTTACATGAAAAGTATTTTAAATGTAGCGGATAACTCAGGCGCGCGTAAGGCTTCTATGATAGGGGTTCTTAATGCTAAAGGAAGACGGGTTGCTAATATTGGAGATATGATACGGGTCAATATTAAAGAATCTTCGCCTGATGCTGGTGTTAAAAAAGGGGAGAAGGCAAAAGCAATTATTGTACGTACAAAATCACCTATACGCCGTTCAGATGGAACCTATGTTCGGTTTGATAGTAATGCTGTTGTTATTGTGGATGATGCTGGGAATCCAAAAGGAACACGTGTTTTTGGGCCAGTTGCCAGGGAATTAAGAGGTTTAGATTACATGAAAATTGTTTCATTAGCGCCAGAGGTGGTTTGATATGTTAAGTATAAAAAAAGATGATCAGGTAGTTATTATTGCAGGTAAAGACAAGGGTAAAAAGGGGAAGATTTTACAAACTTTTCCGAAACAAAATCGTGTTATTGTTGAACATATTAATATGGTTAAAAAGGCTCAACGGCGTACTCAGGAAAATCAGGAAGGTGGTTTTGTAGATATTGAGCGACCAATTCATCTTTCAAATGTGATGTTGTGGGATAAAAAAACTAAAAGTCCAACCCGATTTGGAATTTCAATTTTAAAGGATGGTTCCAAGGTTCGTATTAGTAAAAAAAGTGGTGAGGTTATATAATAATGGGTTCAAGTTTACAAAAAAAATATATTGAAGAAATTGTTCCAAAGATTAAAGAAAAATTTGGAATTAAAAATAGTATGGCAGTACCAATTTTGAGAAAGGTTGTGGTTAATATGGGTGTTGGCAAGGCTATTGGGGATATGAAAACATTAGATAATGCTGTTAAGGATTTGGGAGCTATAACAGGACAAAAACCTGTGATCCGGCGTTCAAAAATTGCAGTTTCTAATTTTAAACTTCGCGAGGATTTGCCTATTGGCTGTAAAGTCACCTTGCGGCGAGCAAAAATGTTTGAGTTTTTAGACCGACTGGTTAATATTACATTGCCTCGAATTAGAGATTTTAATGGAGTTCCCAGAACTTCTTTTGATAAACAAGGCAACTATAGTCTGGGGCTTGAGGAGCAATCAATTTTTCCTGAAATTGATGCAGGCCGCATAGCCTATCCTCAAGGGATGGATATTACATTGGTATTTAATAAGGGGCCCAAAGAACAAACATTTGAAATTTTGAGTCTTTTAGGCGTGCCGTTTAGGAAAAAATAGGAAAGAACATGGCAAAAAAATCATTAATTGTAAAAGCACTTCGTAAGCCAAAATTTTCAACACGACAATATAATCGTTGTCGGTTATGTGGACGCCCGAAGGGTTATTTACGTCGTTTTGGAATATGCCGGATTTGTTTTAGGGAACTCGCTTGGAAGGGTGAAATTCCAGGTGTAAAGAAGGCAAGTTGGTAGGCAGAAGAAAGAGGTCAATGCGTTATGTCATTAAATGATCCAATCAGTAATTTGTTAACAATTATTCGTAATGGGGTCCAAATACGAAAAGAATCAGTGGATATCCCTGCTTCAGGTTTAACGGAAAAAATTTTAAGTATATTCAAGGGGGACGGATATATTGAAGATTTCCGTTTAATGAAGACGGATGTACAAGGGGCGTATAAAGTTTATTTAAAGTATGAGGGCAAGAATCCTGCCATTATAGGATTAAAACGAACTTCCAGACCAGGGCTTCGTGTGTATAAACCTTCTAAAGAACTTCCACGTGTTTTAAACGGACTCGGAACGGCTGTTATCTCAACATCGAAAGGTGTGATGAGCGGCCGTGATGCCCGCAAACAAAATGTTGGTGGGGAAGTTTTGTGTTATATTTGGTGATTTATTATGTCAAGAATAGGAAAAATACCAGTTGATGTACCAAAGGATGTAAAAGCCAACATTAGTGTTGGGAATATTGAAATTCAGGGAAAAAAAGGATCGCTTACTTTGGATATTCCCTATGGAATCTCTGTTAAACAAAAAGAAAATCAATTATTAGTAGAGCGGACTTCAAATAATAAACAAAGCATGGCTAATCACGGAACTATCCGTGCAAGGTTGGTTAATATTATTACGGGGGTTACCCAAGGGCATAAAAAAGAACTTGAAATTCAAGGGATTGGATTTCGTGCTCAGTTGCAAGGAAAAAAGGTGACGTTTAATTTTGGGTTTAGTCATCCAGTAGAATTTGAGTCTCCAGATGATGTAAAAATTACGGTTCCGAGTCAGACTTCTGTGATTATTGAGGGTATTGATAATGTGCGTGTCGGGCAGATTGCAGCAAAAATCCGTTCTTTAAAGCCTGTTGAACCTTATAAAGGTAAAGGTGTTCGCTATCTTGGCGAGGTTGTTCGTAGAAAACAAGGAAAATCTGTTAGTAAATAAAATTTAGGGTAAATTATTATGGGTGTAAAAAAAACAAAAGAAGAGCAGCGTATTTATCGACATCGACGCATACGTAAGAAAATTTCAGGAACAGCGCAACAACCAAGACTGTATATTCACCGAAGTTTAAAAAATTTTCATGCACAAATTTTTGATGATACAATAGGTAAAGTTATTTTAGGCATATCAACTTTAAATAAAGATGTGCGTAGTCAAAATAAAAATTGTGGAAATATTGCGGCGGCAATAAATCTTGGAAAAATAATTGCAACAGAAGCGCAGAAAAAAGGTATTAAAAAAGTTTCATTTGATCGAGGAGGCCATCTTTATCATGGTCGTGTTAAGGCCTTTGCTGAAGCTGCCCGTCAAGGGGGAATGGAGTTTTAAAGACTATGAGTGAAATTAAGGAAGAAAAAGTTGAAGCAGTAACCCAAAAAAAACAAGAGCCTAATCAGAAAGAAATAAGACGGAAACCAAACTCTCCTAAAAAGTTTTCTAAAGAAGATAAAGGACAGGATAAAGACGAGGTTGCTTTTATTGAACAAGTTATTTCGATTAATCGGATTACTAAAGTAACAAAAGGTGGTAAAAAGTTATCATTTAGTGCTTTGGTTGTTGTTGGTGATACAAAAGGACGTGTTGGGTATAGTTTATCAAAGGCTAGAGAAGTGGCCATAGCTATTCGCAAGGCCATGGGTGTTGCAAAGAAAAATATGATTCAGGTTAAATTGAAGGGAACAACTATTCCTCATGAAATTATTGGACAATGTGGTGGTGCGCGTGTTTTATTAAAGCCGGCTTCGGAAGGAACGGGAGTTATTGCATCAGGGCCGGTTCGTGCTGTTTGTGATGGCGCTGGAATACATAATATATTAACAAAATGTCATCGATCCAATAATCCTATTAATGTGGTTAAGGCTGTGATTGATGGACTTACTCGATTAAAGTCGGTAAATCAGGATAATAAAAATGCAACTGAATGAATTAAAATCTCCTAAAGGATCAAGAAAACGCAAGAAAATTGTTGGGCGTGGGCGAGGTTCAGGTCTTGGTAAAACAAGTGGACGAGGTGAAAATGGACAGAAGTCACGTGCAACAGGGCGTTGTATTGTTGGATCTTCTGAAGGGGGACAAATGCCACTTATTCGGCGTCTTCCTAAGGTAGGTTTTCGTAGTCATCGACCGATTTTAAATCAGATTATAAAACTTGATGTGCTTAATAACCTTGATGCGGGAACTGTTGTTAATGCTGAAATGTTAAAGGAAAAGGGGCTGATTAAAAGCCGTAATAAACCATTTAAAATTTTAGGAAATGGGAGTATTGAAAAATCTCTTACCATTCAGGTTAAAAGTATTTCAAAAACAGCGGAAAAAAAGATTATAAGTGCCGGTGGTAAGGTAGAAAAAATATGATTTCTGCATTAAGCAATTGTTTTAAAATTCCAGATTTAAAGAAAAAAATTCTTTTTACTTTGGCTATTATAGCAGCCTACCGTGTTGGATGTTATATCCCTACACCAGGTGTTAATGGAGCTGCGTTGGGTGAATTTTTTCAGCGTATGAATTCTGGTGGACAGGGCAGTATTTTTGGTGTTATGAATATGTTCTCCGGGGGAGCGCTTGAGAAAGCGACTGTATTTGCCTTGGGGATTATGCCATATATTTCCAGTTCAATTATTATGCAGCTTTTAACCGCAGTTATTCCTGCTTTGGAAAAGTTGTCAAAAGAAGGCCAAACAGGGTATCATAAAATTAATCAGTACACACGTTATGGAACTTTATTTTTAGCACTTGTTCAATCGTTTTTTATTGCTCTTTGGCTTGAAGATAAATCTGGCGCAGTTTTTCAGGGATTACAAGTTGTGAATAATCCTGGATGGAGTTTTCGCATTGTAACAGTTTTAACTTTATCTGGTGGGACATTGCTTTTAATGTGGTTAGGCGAACAAATTCAAGAGAAGGGAATTGGAAATGGTATATCACTTATTATTACAGCAGGTATTCTTTCAGCCGCACCTTCAGCACTTCGACAGTTAACCATGATGTTGTCATCAACGGCTGGTGGACCACGTCAATTACAGCCATTAACACTTGTTATTATGATAGGGTTTCTTGTCGGTGTTATTATTGCCATTACACTTATTACTCAAGCACAGCGAAAAATACCTGTGCAGTATGCACGCCGTGTTGTAGGTCGCAAGGTTTATGGTGGACAAAGTACTTATATTCCACTTAAAGTAGATACATCAGGAGTTATTGCAATTATTTTTGCACAATCTATTATTTTATTTCCAGCAACACTGGCTAGTTTTATTCCACATGAAGGGTTTCAGACACTTGCAGGTTTTATGCAACGGGGAGGTTTTCTTTATTATACAGTATATGGTCTTTTAATTATTTTCTTTTGTTATTTTTATACAGCGATTGTTTTTAATCCTGTAGATGTTGCGGAAAATATGAAAAAACAGGGGGGATTCATTCCTGGTGTTCGACCAGGAACGCAGACAGCTGATTATTTAGATTTTGTTATGACAAGAATTACTTTGGCAGGGGCCTTCTTTATTTGTACGATTGCGATTATGCCGGATGCCATTATGGCCTCATTTAAAGTCCCTTATTTAGTAGCCTCATTTTTTGGAGGCACAGGGGTTTTGATTATGGTGGGTGTTATGTTAGATACAATGAAACAAATTGAATCTCATTTGGTTATGCGACATTATGATGGATTTATGAAATCTGGACAGATTAAAGGGCGACGATGAGAATAGTTTTATTAGGACCTCCAGGAGCAGGGAAGGGAAGTTTAGCCAAAGTTTTGCAGGAGGCTCTTGATCTTTCACATATTTCGACTGGTGATATTCTTCGTGAGGAAATGAAGAAAGGAAGTTTTATTGGACAAGAAGCCAAAGCTTATATTGAAAAAGGTGAACTTGTTCCTGATGAAGTGGTTATTAGGCTGATTGAAAATAAACTTTCTGAAGAAACTGAAGAAATTATGCAAAATAAAGGCTACATGTTAGATGGATTTCCTCGAACAAAGCAGCAGGCAGAAAGCCTTGATCAGATTTTAAAAAATATTGAACAACCCCTTGATTGTGTAGTTTATTTAGATGCAACGTTGCCTGTTATTATTGCAAGATTAACTGGACGCCGTGTTTGTAAGACATGTGGAGCTATTTTCCACATAAAAAATAAACCACCACAAAAAGAAGATATTTGTGATTCTTGTGGAGGGGAAATATATCAACGTGCGGATGATAATGAAGAGACCATTAAAAATCGTATGGATGTTTATTTGGAGAATACACAGCCAATGGTTGATTATTATAAGGAACAGGAAAAGTTAGAAAAAATTGATGGGGATGCAGAGACTCATGAATTAGGGCGGATTCTGTTAAAAAAGTTTAATGAAGAAGAAAAATTCAATCAGCATTAAAAGTAATTCCGAATTAAAGCTTCTTCGTGAAGCTGGAAAAATTTTAGCTGATGTTATTAAAGATTTAAAACGTTCTTTAAAATCTGGTATGACCACACAAGAAGTGGATATACGTACGGAAGCTCTAATTCGACAACGTAAGGTGATTCCTGCTTTTAAAGGGTATCGTGGATTCCCAGGTTCGGCTTGTATTTCCATTAATCAGCAAGTCGTTCATGGTATCCCAGGACAACGTAGACTTAAAGATGGTGATATTGTTAGCATTGATGTTGGGATTATTCATAAAGGATATTATTCCGATACAGCTGTAACGGCTGGAATTGGCAGTATTAGCCGTGAATTGCAAAGATTATTAGAGGTTACGCAAGCAGCACTTAAGAAAGGGATTGAACAAGCAAGGCCTAAAAACCGACTTTCTAATATTTCATATGCTATTCAAAAAGAGATTGATTCCAGTGGATTTTCAATTGTAAGAGATTTTGTTGGGCATGGAATAGGTAAAAATTTACATGAGGATCCTGAAATTCCTAATTTTGGTCAGCCAAATAAAGGTCCAGAATTAAAGGTTGGTATGGTTTTTGCGATTGAACCTATGGTAAATATGGGCGGGTGGAAAACAAAAATAGAAAAAGATGGGTGGACGGTCGTAACTCAGGATGGAAAACCTTCAGCACATTTTGAACATACAGTGGCCATTACAGAAAATGGACCAGAAATATTAACAAAGTAACTAACGAGGCACATGGCAAAAGAAGATCAAATTGAAGTTGAGGGGATTATTAAAGAATCATTGCCAAATGCCATGTTTCGTGTAGAATTGGAAAACGGTCATATTGTATTAGCGCATATTTCTGGAAAGATTCGAAAACATTTTATTCGCATTTTACCTGGAGATAAGGTGAAACTGGAGCTTTCTCCATACGATTTAACAAAGGGAAGAATAACATATAGGAATAAATAATGAAAGTGAAGTCATCTGTTAAAAGAATTTGTAGTAATTGCAAGGTTGTTCGACGTAAGGGCGTCGTGCGTGTGATTTGTTCTAATCCAAAACATAAACAAAGACAAGGATAGAGTTATGCCAAGAATTCTCGGAGTTGATATTCCAAAGGAAAAGCGAATTGAAGCGTCATTGACATATATATATGGAATTGGCCCGTTTCAGGCAAGAAAAGTTTTAGACGAAGCAAAGATCAATTATAATCAACGCGCTAAAGAATTGACAGATGAAGAAGTTTCTAAAATTACATCAATTATTCAGCATAATTATATTACTGAAGGGGATTTACGCCGTGAGGTAACTCAAAATATTAAACGTATGACAGATCTTGGAAATTATAGAGGGCTGCGTCATCGAAGGGGTCTTCCAGCTAGAGGACAAAGAACAAAAACAAACTCGCGCACACGAAAAGGGCGAAAGTCTGTTGTCGGTGGGAAGAAGAAAAAATAAAGGAATAAAAGAATGGCTAAAACACAGGTTAAACGAAAAGATAAAGCAAAAAAGAAATCCTTAAAAGGTATTACCACAGGGGTTGCACATATTAAAGCAACTTTTAATAATACAATCATTTCTATTACAGATAAAGAAGGCAATGTGATTGTTTGGTCTACGCCAGGTGTTGTTGGATTTAATGGGTCAAAAAAATCGACACCATTTGCTGCACAGGTAGCATCAGCAGATGCAGCCCGAAAGGCAAAGGATTTAGGTTTAAGAAGTGTTGAGGTTCTTGTGACGGGTCCGGGGTCAGGACGAGAGTCAGCGATACGTGCTTTGCAAGCTAACGGCTTAGCCGTTTTATTTATTAAGGATATTACGCCATTGCCGCATAATGGTTGCCGTCCACGGAAAAGACGACGGGTTTAGAAGGAGAAGAGATTTATGGGAAAATATATTGGTTCAAGTTGTCGGTTATGTCGACGTGAGGGTGAAAAGCTTTTCTTGAAGGGAACCCGTTGTTCGACACATCGTTGTGCGGTTGATAGAAGAGCTTATCCACCTGGAGAGCATGGAACAGGACGAAGAACGAAGATGTCTAATTATGGTTTACAGTTGCGTGAAAAGCAAAAAGTAAAGCGTATTTATGGGCTGTATGAAAAACAATTTCGGTCTTACTTTGCAAAAGCAGCACATAAGAAGGGTGTTACAGGGGCTATTCTTTTACAATTTTTAGAAAGACGGCTGGATAATGTTATTTATCAATTAGGATTTTGTACATCTCGTCGACAAGCGCGTCAGTTAGTCGGGCATGGTTTTGTATTTGTTAATGGCGGTAGAGTGAATATTCCTTCATTTTTAGTAAAGCCGGAAGATGAAATATTTGTTAAAGTTACAACTAAAGGGCTATCGCTGCTTAAAGATAATGTTGAAACGACAAAGGATCGTTCAGTGCCTGAGTGGTTATCGGTAGAGAAAAATCAGTATAAAGGAAAAGTAGCTAGATGGCCGGAACGAACTGATATTGCTTTTCCGGTAAATGAACAGTTGATCGTTGAGCTTTATTCGCGATAAGAAGTGGTTCCTGTTTTTTTAAAAAGAGGGCTTATATAATTATTTTGTAATCTGAGAGATCAGATTTATATCAGGAGGAATACTATGGGGGTTAAGTGGCGAGACTTTCAGATGCCAAAGAGGCTGGATTGTGAAGAAGGCACATACACAGATAAATACGGAAAATTTATAGCGGAGCCTTTTGAAAAAGGGTATGGGGTCACGTTAGGAAACTCCTTGAGACGTATTTTACTGTCTTCTATCGAAGGAAGTGCTGCAACATCCATTAAAATTGACGGAGTTCGACATGAGTACTCGACAATTCCTGGGGTTATGGAATCTATTACAGAAATGGTTCTTAATATTAAGCAGATTGTTTTTCGTTCTCATTCTAAAGTTCCTAAGACAGTATATATTAATGCTGAAAAAAAAGGTGAGGTAACGGCGGCAGATATTATTTGTGATGAGACTGTTGAGGTTTTAAATCCTGAGCTTGTTATTGCCACATTATCTCGGGATACAAAATTTAATATAGAGATGGAGGTTTCTAAGGGGCGAGGTTATGTTCCTGCAGAGCAAAATAAACGGGAAGGTTCTGTTGATGTTATCCCTGTTGATGCTATTTTTACACCGATTATAAAAGTTAACTTTAATGTTGAAGATACGCGCGTTGGACAACGTACGGATTTTGACCGTTTGGTTTTACAGGTTTGGACTAACGGAGGGATAACTCCTAAAGAAGCGATATTATATGGGGCAAATATTTTACAGAGGCATTTAGATGTTTTTGTAAGCTATGGACAGCTTCCTGAGGAAGAAGAAGAGGAAGAAGAAGTCTCTGTTGAGGAAGAAGCCCTTTATGATAAATTGCGTTTACCAATTTCTGAACTTGAATTATCTGTGCGGAGTGCCAATTGTTTAAAAGATGCTAATATTAAAACGATTGCTGAGTTGGTAAAAAAATCAGAATCAGAGTTATTGACTTTTCGTAATTTTGGAAAAAAGTCATTAACAGAAATTAATGATATATTAAAAGTTATGACAATTAACTTGGGCATGAAAATTGATGCTAAAAAGTTAAGAAAAAAAGATTAGAGGGCGATCATGCGACATGGTATTGTAGGAAATACATTAAATCGAAAATCAAGTCACCGTAAAGCAACTGTGCGTGATATTGCTAAGGCAGCTTTGATTCAGGAAAGAATATGTACGACAAAAGCGAAAGCAAAAGAAGCACGAAAGCTTGTTGATAAATTAATCACTTTAGGAAAAAAAGGAACTTTGGCTGATAAGCGTCGAGCTTTTTCGATTCTTTGTGATCATAAGTTAGTGAGTGATTTATTTAAAAATACTTCGCCACGATTTAAAAACCGTATTGGGGGATATACACGTATTATTCCTATTGGTAATCGACGTGGTGACAATGCGGAACTTGCTTTTCTTGAGCTAACTGAAAAATCAGAAATTATTATAACAAAACCAAGGTCAACAGCTAAGACAACTGATATAGATGTCACACCAACAAAAGCTACTACGGTTAAAACGGAATCAAAAACAGCAGAAACTGTTAAAATTTCAAAGCCAAACAAAGCTGATGTGAAAGATCAAGCCCAAAAATTATCCGCACCAAAGGATAAGGCAAAGCAAGAAAATCTTTTTGGGGGCATTCGTAAGATGTTTAATAAGAAGTCCTCTGGCAAGTAATATGTTTAAAGTTAATCAACGTATAGCTCAAATAGTTGGATCTTCCACGCTTGCCATCACAGCACGGGCCAAGGAATTAAAGGCCAAGGGGTGTGATGTGGTTAATTTTGCAGCTGGAGAGCCTGATTTTGACACTCCTGAATCTATTAAGGAAGCCGCCATTAAAGCTATTGAGAGTGGTTTCACAAAATACACTCCAAGTATTGGAACGCTCGATCTTCGTGAAGCAATTTCCAAAAAATTCAAAAAAGATAATAACTTAGAGTATAGCCCAGCACAAATTGCTGTTTCTTGCGGGGCAAAGCATTCTATTTATAATATTATTCAAGTCTTAGCGGATCAAGGAGATGAAGTATTGATTCCTGCACCTTACTGGGTAAGTTATCCAGAGATGGTTAAACTTGCTGGAGCAATTCCAAAGTTTATTTTTACGTCGGCGGAGTCTTGTTTTAAAATTACAGCACAACAACTTTCCGAAAGTATTACAGATAAAACAAAGGTTTTACTTCTTAACTCTCCATCAAATCCAACAGGAATGGTTTATACGAAAGAGGAATTAGAAGCTATTGCAGAAGTGTGTGTCAAAAATAAAATTTTTGTCATTAGTGATGAAATTTATGAGAAGTTAATTTATGATATGGACCAATATGTTTCTATTGCTTCACTAGGAAAAGAAATTTATGATTTAACGATAACGGTTAACGGTGTTTCTAAAGCTTATTCGATGACTGGATGGAGGATTGGTTATGCGGCTGGAGCGCAAGAGATTATGGATTATGTAAAAAAACTTCAAGATCATTCAACATCCAATCCATCGTCAATAAGCCAAATGGCGGCTTTACAAGCACTTTCCGAGGCTGATGAAAGTATTGCAGCTATGCGTGATGAGTTTAAAAAGCGTCGCGCGTTAATGATGACGGCACTTGATAAAATTGATGGGATTTCTTATATCAAGCCTGAAGGGGCTTTTTATTTATTTGTCAATTTTTCGAAATTAGGTGAATCTTTAGAGGTTGCAAAAAAAATTCTTGATGAAGTAAATGTTGCCCTTATTCCAGGAGAAGGATTTGGTGCTCCAGGATATATGCGATTAAGTTTTGCGACTTCAAAAGAGCGTATTGAAGAAGGAATGAGTCGTATTATCGAATGGGTAGTTAAAAATAATGATAGCACTGTTGTATAAAATTTTTTTTAAATATTATAAAATGGAGATTATTAAGTGGATTTGAGAGAATTACTCAAACTTACTATTGACCGTAAAGCATCAGATTTGCATTTGACTACTGATAGTCATCCTATTTTACGTATTAATGGTCAATTATCTCTTATTGATCAGCAGCCAATTTTATCTAAAGATCAATTAAAAAAAAGTATTTATAGTCTTCTTACTGATGATCAGAAGGAAAAGTTTGAGAAAGATAGGGAATTAGATTTTTCTTTAGCTTTGGAGGATCTTGAGCGTTTTCGTGTAAATGTTCATATTCAAAGAGGTTCTGTTGAAGCGGCATTTAGACGTATTCCGCTTTATGTTCCCGATATTTCTGATTTAGGGCTTCCTAATGCTATCGTTGACTTTTCACGTAAGCCAAATGGGCTGGTTCTTATTACGGGGATTACCGGTTCTGGTAAGACAACAACACTTGCCTCTATGATTAATATTATTAATGAAGAACGTGCTTGCATGATTATGTGTGTTGAAGATCCCATTGAATACGTGCATAAGAATAAGAAGTCCGTTATTAAGCAACGTGAAATTTATAGCGATACACATTCGTTTTCAGAAGCTTTAAAGCGTTGTTTACGGCAAGATCCAGATGTTATTGTTGTTGGTGAGATGCGTGATTTAGAAACCATTTCAACCGCTTTAACAGCCGCAGAAACAGGCCATTTAGTTTTAGCAACATTACATACGCCAGATGCTCCTCAAACTATCGAGCGTATTATTGACGTATTTCCTTCGCATCAACAGCAACAGGTACGCATACAAATTTCAGCTGCTTTACAAGGTGTTGTATGTCAAACACTTATACCGCGTGCGGATGGCCTTGGCCGCGTCCTAGCCTCAGAAGTATTAGTGGCAACACCAGCAATCCGCAATCTCATCCGTGAACAAGCTGTCGAGCAAATTCCAACATCCATCCAAACCGGAATTTCTTTTGGTATGCACACCATGGACATGTCTCTAAAAATTCTTTATGAAAACGGCCTTATTTCCTATGAAGATGCCATTACACGAGTGAAGAGTAAGGAAGAGTTTGAGCAGTTGTTAAATCAGGGTAATTCTTAAAATATTTAGCAAAAAAATTATTTTTTCACTCCTACCTCTTGAAACTTTACTGAAATATGGTATTTTAAAATTATCATGAGTACTAAATTAAATAATTTTTATAAAATATTTAGATTGTTATGAAAAAACAAATTAAAATTAGACTTTATAAAGTTTTTATTCACTATATAGTCAGTGTATTTTTTTTAACAATACTTCTTACGCCACTTCAAGGCTATTCTCAAAATATTTCATATGGTGTTAGCCTGCCTTCTCCTGGTCAGATGGTTCCATTAAGTCAACCTTTTTCACCTGTTTTAGTAAAAGGGCTTAAGGTTTTTCCAAATAATCCATTGCGATTTGATTTTGTGATTGATAAAGGGGAGTCAGGTTTAGAAGGTGAAAATTTAAAAGAAGAAACGGAAAGGCTTGTAAAATATTTTCTTTCCGCTCTTACTGTTCCAGAAGAAGATTTATGGGTTAACCTTAGTCCTTATGAAAAAGATCGAATTGTTCCTAACGAATTTGGACAAACTGAAATGGGGCGAGATCTTCTAGCTCAGGATTATGTTCTTAAACAATTGACATCTTCATTAATGTATCCTGAAGATGAATTAGGTGAAGAATTTTGGGATGGGGTTTTTGAAAAAGCATATGATCTTTATGGAACAACGGAAATTCCTATTAATACGTTTAATAAGGTCTGGATTGTGCCGGATGTTGCTGGGATATATGTTAATGGTAATACAGCTTTTATTGTTGATTCACATCTTAAAGTATTTCATGAAGAAGATTATCTTGCTATGAAGATGAATTTTAATAATGAAAAATATGGAACAAATCAATTGGATAATACAGATGTTGGTCATTTAAATGCACTGTCTTCTGAAGTTTTAAAAAATGTTATTTTACCCGCGATTGAAGAGGAAATTAATAAGGGAGAGAATTTTGCTGTATTGCGACAAATTTATCATTCTGTTATTTTAGCGACTTGGTTTAAACGCAATTTAAAAAAGAGTTTACTTTCTTCTATTTATGTTGATCAAAATAAGATAACAGGAATTGATGTCGATGATAAAAAAGTTAATGAAAAAATTTATCAGCAATATTTGGATGCTTTTAAGGTAGGTGTTTTTGATTTTGTTCGAGATGATTTTGAACCAGCAACACAAAAAATTATTCCACGTAGATATTTTTCCGGGGGGACGTCATTTGTTTCATCTCCTATTGAGGAACGTTCTCAAAAAGAAGCGATGAGTGCATTAGGTGAAAAAAATAATACAGTCTTTGCTTCTGTTCAATTAGATGGAGTGAGGTCTCCCCCTGTATTTACTGAAATGAGTCCGGATGAAAGGGTTGCTTGGATTTTTGAACAATTTAATGTTTTGACAATCGAAGATATTAAGGAGATTTCATCGGTTAAACGTGTTTTTATTTTATTGAAATTGATTATGGAAAATAGCGAATTTAAATACAAAAAATTTTTACAAAGGGAGATAGGGAGTATATTGCAAGAAGAAAATCCTTCAATTCGGATGAGGCAATATAGGAGTGATTTTGCAATATTAACTTTAGTAACTTTTGCTGAAGGAGTTATTTCTCAAAGGCAAATAGAAGAAGTTAAATCTGATGTTATGCAAATGGGGCAATATGCGTTGAAAACATTAAACGGTAGGGATTCTTTTATGTCAGAAAAATTGGAGTTGATTCATAAGGTGTATTTAAAGTTTAATTTGTTTGAAGAATACTGGGTTAATTCTACAAAAGGTTTAACAGATCCGGATGTTAGAGAAAAATTGAAAGAAGTAATAGATTTGAAAATAGTGGAAAATTTAGATTTAATAGAAAAACCTAAGTATATGAACCCGTTTATTCGAGAAATGAATTCAATTTGGTTTCGTAATATACTTAAAAATTATGAGGATTTTTTTCTTGAAAGGGGAGAGGTTGAAGAGCGTTTTCGTCCTTATTTAGTTTCATTTGTAACTAAGGAAACCTCTTTCGAATTTTTCAATAAATTAAAAAATGGAAAAATAGAGCCACAAACAAAGGTCACTTTCTGGACTATTGAAGATGGAGGTAAGGAAAAAAAGAAACAAATGTTTCAAGTTGATGCGGAAGGATTTTTGAGAAAAGCACCTTATGGTAGGGGTGATAGGATTATTCTTGAGCCAGGAGCAAATGAAATGGTTTCGTATGAATCTTCTGTTAATATTTCACATAATCCTTTGCCAGATATATCTTTAAAGTATTTTCCGAAAGAGGAGATGCTTGTTGCTGAATATTCTGGAGGTAAAAAAGAATTAAACAAAAAATTAGGTTATGGAAGGTTTAATATCGTTTTGTCGGGAGAGGATATTGCTCCGGGGAAAAAGGGGGTTTTTAGAATAGCAAAGATACAGGAAAGCACAAGGGTTCCAGATGTCCACGGTTTTTTTGTATTTTATAATTTAGGGATAGGCTCTCAAATATTTTATTGGGGGGAAACAGAAAATAAGTATTATTACGAGTATGTTGAAGAAGTTGAGGGACCTACACTTGTAGAATATTCAGAGGCGTTAACAGGAGAAGAAATAGAGGCTATTTTAGCACTGGGAACAGTGTTAATTCAAAATGGTATTGATGTCCAAGATGTTTTTGATAATCCTGAAAATATTATGATTAAACAGACCAAAAGAGGTGTGAGAGCTTATATTGTTGATCCTGGAGGAATTCGTATGAAGTCAGGGTTTTCTGTGAAAGAATTAGCAAGAATTTATAAGGAAACGATTGGGGCTGGTTTTGGTAGCAAGAAATGGGCTCAAATAGACCCAGAGTCACAAATAGCTAATTATTTTGGACAAATTGGTGATATAGGAGAAAAAGCTTTTATCTCAATTAAATATGTTGAGCAAGATTCAGCTGAAGAGGCTAAAATATCTTCTTCGGCTGTGAAGAATTTAGAGCATAAAAAAGGGGGGATTGATTTGAGCTCCTCTAAGATTGATTTACAGATACAAGGGCAGGACATAAGCTTTAATCTTCCTTTTTCGGGGCTTCCGTGTTTAGATAAAGATGCTGATGGGGAGTGTGAGCAAGTTGATTTAAAGAAATTGGAAGGTATGAATATTCAAGGATTTAAGCCTATAATTTTTCAGATGGTACCTATTAATAATTTTCCGTTTTTATTGGGGGAAGGTCCTGTTAATAGTAAAAGTAGAGAAGTTTTAAACCTCAGTCTTGATCATCAAAATAATGAAAATTCTGGTGACATAGCCTTTTATCAGAAAGTATGTCCTATTAATCGAATTAAATACCTCCAAGATAATTTAACTTGTAGTTTTACGTAGCATTTGATATCTTCTTCACCTAATGAATGAAGATTTTCGACCTCAGGACCTTGGTCTTATTGATTACAGAGAAGCCTATGATCTCCAAAAGAAGTGTGTGCAGGATGTGCTTGCTGATGGGGAGCAAAGGCTTTTTTTGTGTGAGCATCCGGCTATATTGACTTTAGGACGTATGGCGGATGAGGCACATATTTTGGTACCGAAAAGTCAATTGAAAAAAAAAGGAGTTCAGATTTTGTCGATTGATCGGGGCGGGGATATTACGCTGCACGCACCGGGGCAATTGGTTATTTATCCTATTTTTAATCTTAATTATTATGAAAAAAATTTGCATTTATTTATTCAGAAATTAGAAAATGTAGCCATTGATTTGTTAAAGGAATTTGATATAGTGGCTGATAGATTTCTCGGACAAACAGGTGTTTGGGTCGGCGAGAAAAAGATTGTTTCGATTGGTATTGGTGTGCGTCGCTGGATAACCTTCCATGGGTTGGCCATTAATGTAAACACAGATCTTAATTTATTTTCACTCATTAAACCTTGTGGCCTGGATGTGATTATGACATCAATGGCAGATATAAAGAAATATAAAATAGATATGCAGGAAGTTAAAGATAAAGTGGTGGTTTTGTTTAAGAAATATTTTTATTAAGAGAAAAATTATGCATAAAATAATTCTCCCTCCCTTAGGGGAAGGCATTGAAAAGGCGACGTTGGTATGCTGGCATTGTAAGCCAGGAGATCAGATTACACTAGAAAATGATGTGGCTGAGGTTGTGACGGATAAGGCGACATTTAACGTTCCGGCAGATAGGGCGGGAATCATTAAGGATTTATGTGTTTCAGAAGGTAGTGATGTAAATATAGGGGAGGCTCTTGTTACGCTTGAGTAGGGTTTATTATGCCGAATAAGGAAAGACGTATTTTATTGATGTATATCACAAAGGTTTCAGGCCATAGACAGGCAACCGTAGCTATTCAGCAAACACTTAAACAGCTTAATACAAAGGTTAAAGCGCCGACAGTTAATGGGTTTGGATATACGTATCCTCTTTTAGAAAAAGTTGTTAATGGGGCGTATATGAGCGTTATTAAACGTACACCAAAAGTTTGGGATTATATTTATGATAATCCTAAGGTAGTCAAAAAATCTCAATCTATAAAAAATTTTTTACATAAGACAAGTTATGATAAACTAGATAGGTTGTTTACGAGGCATAATCCTCATGCCGTTGTTTGTACACAGGCTTTTCCCTGCGGTATGGTTGCTGATTATAAACGAGAGCGGAAACTAAAGACTAAAGTCATTGGAGTTTTAACGGATTTTGCACCGCATTCATTTTGGATTAATGAAGGGGTTGATTATTATGTTGTCCCGTCTGTTGAAGCCAAAGAACGGTTTGTCAAAAAAGGTGTCTCAGCTGATAGTATTAAGGTTTATGGAATTCCTATTCGTCCAAAGTTTTCTGCACAGTTAGATCGTAACCCTATTGCGGAAAGCTTAGAGTTTTCAGCAGAAGTACCAACGGTTTTGGTGATGGGTGGGGGGCAAGGACTTGGACCGATTAAAAATATTGTAAAATCATTAGTTAAGGTGAAAACAAATTTTCAAATCATTGTGTTGGCTGGAACAAACACAAAAATTGTGAGTAATTTAAAAAGTATTACAAAGAAAACAGACAAAAAAGTTTTGATTTATGAATTTGCGACGAACGTGGATGCATTGATGGATTTATCAAGTTTGATTATTACAAAGCCGGGAGGGATTACAACGGCAGAGTCTTTAGCCAAGGGGTTGCCGATGATCATTGTAGATCCAATCCCAGGGCAGGAGATGCGAAATACAGATTTTTTGATTAAAAAAGGAGTTGGAATTCGGATTGATGATACGGCTGATGTGGGAGAAGAAGTCGAATTGTTACTTAAGTCTCCGGAACGTTTAGCGCTTATGAGTAAGGCTGCGTATGAAAATGCGCATCCGCATTCGACATTGGATATTGCAAAGTTGATTTTGGACTCGACGGGAAACAAATAGAAATAATGTTCAAATACAGATTGTATCAAGTGGCATTATTTTTTTTTAATCGCTGTTCACAAAAATTATGTTATCGTTTGGCGGAGTGCATTGCAGATTTACAATATTTTTTTTCTTGGAAGGATCGCAGAGCCGTTAGAAGTAATTTAAAGAAAATATTGCCATCGGAAGAGGACTTGGCATGGCATACGAGAGAAGTTTTTCGTAACTTTGGACGGTATCTGGTAGATTTTTTTCAAATGGATCGATGTTTGGATGAGGCCTATATAAAAAAATATGTGGACATTGGGGGATTAGAAAATATTGATGAGGTTCTAGCGCAAGGAAAGGGTTGCATTGCTGTTTCAGCGCATTTAGGAAATTGGGAGTTAGGGGCAGGTATTTTTGGAGTCTTAGGGTATGCTCCTGCCGTTGTTGCGTTATCACATAAAGAAAAATTAGTTAATGATTTATTTGTACATCAGCGTGCTAAGAAAAATATTTCTGTTATCCCCGTGGAAAAAGCTTCACGGCAATGTTTAGAAGCTTTAAAGAAAAATAAAGTTGTCGCTATTGTGGCTGATCGGGATTTTCATCTAAGGGGTGAGGTAATGAGTTTTTTAGGTTGTAAATCTATTATTCCACGAGGGGCGGTAAATTTTTCTAGAAAAACAGGAGCCGCCATTGTTCCTATTTTTTTGACACGTAATGGTGATGGCAGATTTACCTTGGCTATAGAGAAACCAATTTGGCCTTCTTCTTTTTTACAACACAAAGATGAGAAGGAAAATATATTAGATATGATTAAAGCCTACTTAGTGGTTATAGAAGAAAAAATTCGGCGGTATCCATCTCAGTGGTTAATTTTTCGGGAGTTTTGGACGGTATGAAAATTTGCATTATTGTTCCAGCATTAAATGAAGCCGCAACTATTGGCAAATTAGTACAGGCTATTAAAGCCAAGAATTATGATGTGGTGGTAATTGATGATGGTTCATCTGATGATTCCGGGAAAATTGCTAAAGATCTGGGGGCTGTTGTGATTCGCAATGCGCATAAGAGTGGCAAGGGGGCTTCATTGCAAAAGGGTTTTGACTATGCCTTGAAAGGTGATTATACAGGCATTATTACTATGGATAGTGATGGACAGCATGATCCGGAAGATCTTTCTGTATTTATTGATGAGGCAAGGAAGGATCCGAATTGTGTTATTACGGGGAACCGCATGGCACAGGCGAAGGGGATGCCATGGGTTCGTTTTAAAACGAATCAGTTTATGTCTTTTTTGATTTCTAAAGCATGTCATCAAAAAATTCCTGACACACAATGCGGCTATCGCTACATTGGAGCTGATGTGCTTCGGCTTATTCGGTTTCGTTTGAAGAGTCGCGATTTTGAAATTGAGACGGAGATTTTAATGAAGGCCGTCAAACAAGGGTTTAAAGTCTCTTCTGTTCCAGTTAAAACAATTTATCGTGATGAAAAAAGTAAGATTAGTCCGTTTAAAGATACAATGCGTTTTTTTGTCTATTTTATTAAAGAGTTAAGAGAACCTAAAGATTGGCAGGTTAATGGGCAATAGATTATTCCAGATTAGTCTTATTGTTTCTTTATTGATCCACAGTATTTTAATCATCTACCTATCTCACGTAAAACAAAAATCAGTTAAAAAAATATCCAAACCCATAGAAGTTGTTTATCGGGAAATTGAGATGCAGAAGATTCTAAAGCCGAAACCTTCTTCTAAAGTATTAAAGCTTATTAAGAAAAATGAGTCAAAGCACCATAATGTTAAAATTCTTTCCAAAAAACATGACATGTTTTCTCCGATCGGTAAACATATTCGGGATATTTCCAAGTTTTCTGGTAGACCTAAGTTAGATCGTAAATATATTCCAAAAATTACGCCACGTGATACGCAGCGTAAAATAAGTATACCTTTATTAAAGTCGGAAAAAATCACAAATCCACGTTATCTTAGCTATAATCAAAGCATTCGTGCCAGAATCCGTCAACGGGCATATACTTATGTAAATCATGTTAATTTTGTGGCAGGCAATGTGTATTTAACATTTATACTAGCCTCAGATGGTTTGCTTAAAAACTTACAAATTATTGAAGAGAAGACATCTGCGAATAATTATTTACGTCAGACAGGATTGCGTAGCATTCAAGAATCAAGCCCGTTCCCCCCATTTCCGCAGGATTTGAAATATCCAGAATTAACATTTAATGTTGTGATATCCTTTGAGGTAAAGGAATAAACAGAAGGGAGTAATGATTATGAAATATAAGGAAAGTCACTATGTTCGGGAGTTGTTAAATAAGATTACATTAGAAGAGTTGATGACAAAAAATCCTGTGATGATTGAGGTTGATGACCCTTTTCATATGGTGGATGAAAAAATGAGGCAAAATAATGTTCGACATTTGCCTGTGGTGGATATTGATGGGAAGTTGGTGGGGATTATTAGTCAGCGAGACCTTTATCGAACGCGGGCGCCGCGTGTTCGACCGGATGGGAGCCGTTATTATGAAGAAGAAATATTAGATGAATTTATTTTAGCACATTGTATGACAAAAAATCCTTTTGCACTTTATGAAAATAATACATTGGCGACAGCTATTTTAGAGATGTCTAAGACGAAATATGGGGCTATTCCGATCATAGATGATGATAAACATGTTAAAGGGATTATGACGGCACACGATATTATTCGTAAAGCTTCTGAAATTTTAAAGGAAGGGTAAGTTTAGTATTTATAAAATTCTCTTTTCCTCTTGTTTTCCTCTTCTATAATATGCTATCCTTTAACTAAGTTTTATTTTATTCCTAAAAAAATAAATCAGATGATAAATTATTTATATAAAGACCGTTTTTCTTTCCTTTATCGGGGATTTTCTGTGTTTATAGGGTTGAGTTTCACCAGCAATTCCCGTTAGTCCAAAATTAGGCGTAAAATAGAAAAAGTTTTCGTAAAGATTCCAAAAAAAGTTTATTTTGAGTCGATAATTCAGCCTTAATGCTTCATACTGATAGGGTAAGAAAGGATTCGCCCTATGAAAAAGAAGCAAAGAGGCAGCCATTCCCGCTAGGTTTGTTGCAAATTTGGGCTCATATCGACGAGAGGCATCTGATAATAGGGTAAAATCTTTACGAAAAGTTTTCAACTTGTCTCGTCGAGAAAAATTGCCAGCGGGAATGGCTGGC